>Ga0255767_1000457_pt1 | contig 37090 bp, 37 predicted proteins | sample 071ome_24_FD_179967 | JGI IMG/M metagenome (GOLD analysis project Ga0255767, IMG submission 179967) | Coastal salt marsh microbial communities from the Groves Creek Marsh, Skidaway Island, Georgia - 071402CT metaG (version 2) | ecosystem: Environmental > Aquatic > Marine > Intertidal zone > Salt...
TCAGTTGTATGAAGCTGCACTAGAGCGTTTGACACGCGAAGTGGCCGCCGTCGCAGATGGCGATGAAACCGCCGCGGCCAAGCGTGTGGATGAGGTTTTGGTATCCCGCGCCGCCTAATTCGGGTTAAATAGTTTAAGGAAAACCCGCGGCAACGCGGGTTTTTTTATGCCAAAAATTGAAGGGCAGCCAGCAATGTGAATGTTTCGACCAACATCTGTGTTGCCCCCAGGGTGTCGCCCGTGTGTCCCCCGATTTTCCATCTGGCAAGTGCGGTCGCGGCAACGGTGATCCCCGCTGCGCAGCCAATCACCCATGCGCCCGGAATGCCCATCATGACCATGGCAATCATTCCCGCCAGCACCAATGCGCCATAGGCGCCGTTTTGGTCCGACATCGCCGTTTGATGGGATAGGCCCGACCCCCGTGCATTGGGAATGCACGCCATAATCAGGGGCAGGGGCGCGCGCGATAACACCGCCGCCGAGATCAGGGCGATGAATGCGATTTCCGCTTGCATCAATGCAGCGACAATCTGCCATTGCAGGCCAATGATTAGGATCAATGCAATAACACCGTAGGCGCCGATATGACTGTCCTTCATAATCTCAAGGCGGCGCTCAATCGTCCATCCGCCCCAAAACCCATCCGCGCAGTCGGCCAACCCATCCGCATGCATGGCCCCAGTGATGATCAGCGATGTCATCAAAACACAGCCTGCGCTGATGTGTGGCCCGAACCCTAAAATCAGGCACAAAATGCCAATTAGAGCACTGGCGGTTCCAACAACAACGCCGACCAAGGGAAAGGCCCACCCCGCCGCGCCGCGATGGTCGTATGCACGTTCATCCAGTTGAACGGGCAGGCGGGTCAGCAGACTGATGCAAATAAAAATATCGCGAATGATTGGGGAATGAATGAACGCGTGCATGTCGTCTTTGGTCTCCATCCTGTCAGTTTGGGACTTGAGCTTTCGGTGGACACAGGCAATAAGCCAACACCATCTAATCCAAGGATTGCCCAATGACGAACCTTTTCTCATCGCTCGCCGAGTTTGTGAACCTAGTTAAAGAACTGCCTGCGGCGGATCAAGAGGCGGAATCTGCTGCGGTTGATCGAAATGCACAGCTGACAAAACCTGCGGGGTCTCTGGGTAAGCTTGAGGATATCGCTTTGTGGTATGCGGCATGGCGTGGAAATGCGCGGCCCTCAATCGAGGCGCCCCAAGTTGTGATCTTTGCAGGCAATCACGGTGTTTGTGCACAAGGTGTGTCCGCCTTTCCATCCGAAGTGACGCAACAAATGGTGTCTAATTTTCAGGCAGGTGGCGCCGCGATTAACCAATTGTCCAAATGCTTTGGCGCGAAATTGGATGTGATCGCACTGGATTTGGATATCCCAACCGCGGATTTCACAGCGGGTCCTGCGATGAACGAGGCGGAGTTGATTGCCGCCCTACAAACAGGTTGGGACGCGGTTAATGAAAATGCCGATATTTTGATCACGGGCGAAATGGGCATTGGCAATACGACCGCAGCCGCGGCAATTGCCGCAGCCCTGTTTGGTGGATCCGCTGACGATTGGGTTGGACGCGGCACAGGCGTTGATGATGAGGGACTGGCGCGCAAGGCAGACGCCGTAACACGCGGACTGGCCGCGAATCCAGATGCAACATCGGGGATCGAGGCGCTGCGCTGTTTCGGGGGACGTGAATTGGCCGCTATGGCAGGGGCCGTGGTACGTGCACGTACGTTAAACATCCCCGTAATTATGGATGGGTTCATCTGTACGGCCGCTTGTGCGACGCTGTATGCTATGGACCCTGCGGCCTTGGACCACGTGATTGCGGGCCACGTAAGCGCAGAACAAGCGCACCAGCGCGTGTTGAGCCATTTGAATAAGGGCGCCATCATTCAAATGGATATGCGCCTTGGCGAAGGATCAGGTGCCGCCACGGCGCTGGGTATTGTAAAGGCTGCTGTGGCCTGCCACTCGGGCATGGCCACCTTTGCAGAGGCAGGTGTTGCAGAGGGTTAACCCTCTGCTTCCTTATCTTATGCGGTGCCTGCGTCCTGATTGCCAAATCGAAGGCTCAAAAACGCAGATTCCATCTCCTGCTCAAGCTCTTTGGCCCGTGCAACATATGCTGGGTTCTCATTAGGCGGCCTATCAGGATCCCAAAGTGGGGCCAGTTCGCGCATCGCATGGCGATCATGTGTATAGCATGCTTTTTCGGCTTCATGCGCTTCGTATTCGCTAAGACCGACTTTTCCAAAACATTGCGACCCGCACGAAGTGAACTGTCAAACATTTCGCGCACAATATCGTTCGCCCCTGCACGGAACAGTCGATACACATGCAGACGGTCACGCGCACGCGCAACAATGTGCAAATCTAGTCGCTCGCTTTGTGCATAATGCACAAGCCGCTCTGCTGCCTCTAGGTCGTCAATTGTCACCACCAAGATGCTGGCTTCGTGTAATCCCGCCGCATGTAAAATTTCTGGGCGTGTTGGATCGCTTTAAAATCCTTTGAACCCCATTTTACGCAAGCGTGCTGCATGAATGAAACGGAACACCATTGGGATATTACATATGTTCTGAACGCAGATCCAAATTCATTTGCCGCGCGGTTCGTGGAGGAACATGGTCCCTGCGCGCCTTCAATGGCCTGGCGTTTGGTGGATGCGAAACATGCCTATGAGCACGCAGTGGCGCATGGGGCCAAGCTCTATACAGCGGATGACAAATGATTGGATGTTCCGGCCATCGTTGGGATTGGTGGATCATTGCTTTATTTTGTGGACAGCTATGGCGATGAAAATGCTTATGATACTGAATATGATTGGCACATCACCGAAACACCAAAGGGCGTTGAATTTAATACTTGGATCACCTGACACATAATGTGTTCAAGGGGAACATGGACAAATGGTTTAAGTTTTATGGCGACTTATTCAATTTCCGCGAAATCCGCTTCTTTGATATCGAAGGAAAATATACGGGCCTGTTCAGTCGCGCGCTGACCTCACCCTGTGAGCGCATTCGCATTCCAATAAACGAGGACCGTGGCGAGACGGGGCAAATTGTGTCCTATCTGAAGAAATATAAAGGCGAGGGGATCCAGCACATCGCAGTCGGGAGTGAAGACATCTACGCGGCTGTTGATCAGATTGCACAAAATGGTGTGATGTTCATGCCCGGACCACCACAGTCCTATTATGATCTAAGCCATGAGCGAGTGTCAGGCCACCAAGAGCCGCTGGATCATATGCAAAAACACGACATTCTGATTGATGGTGAAGGTGTTGTTGACGGGGGCGAGACAAAAATCCTGCTTCAGATTTTTTCCAAAACCGTGGTTGGCCCGATCTTTTTCGAATTTATTCAGCGCAAAGGGGATGATGGATTTGGGGAAGGCAATTTCAAAGCTTTGTTTGAATCGATTGAGCGTGAACAAATTGAAAATGGCGAAATCGCAGCGGAATAATCCCTAGCCTTTGGGGATTTTCAAAACCACGTTGCGCCCACCTTTGACATAGCGCAACTCACTATCGCTGATGGCGGCCACGCGTCCGCCATCAAGGCTATCACCGACCTCAACCATAAGGCGCCGCCCTGTGGTCATGCGCACCATTGCGCGGCGGTTGGAACCGCTGCCATAAATTCCGATCACGTTGATTTTTCGCAGGTTTATGGCGTCTTTTAGGGTGGCTTCTGCGGCGACAAAACTTGATGAGTTTTGGCGTGTCACCGTTTCATCCGATGGACGGTTGCGCGTTGCGGGGGTTAACGCGGTCTGAACAGGAATTTTCAAATCTTTGGGACGCAAACGCGGCATCACCGACGACGTGCGTGCGCCGGCCTGTGCGCTTGCAATGGCCTCTGCGATTGCCGCAGGTGTGGCCAGATCATCAGGACGCAGGCGCGGACGAATACCCGCTGCGGCCGAGATTATGACGGGTTCTTCCTCCGCTGTAGGGGGTAGGCGGGGTTTTAATTCGTTGATGGGCAAACCTGTGTTCGTCAAACGGATCGCAACGTGTGCGGGTTCCTCGATTAGATTTGGCCGCTCCGGCGGGCGGAAATTTGGCAGGCCTGCAAAGACGTGATGCCCGTCAGGGGATAAGGTGCCCTGTGATGATGGGGTCACCAATCCACGGTCATCTAGGACGAACACGGTCCCTTCTGGCGCGGGCGAGGGCGGCGAAAGAAAGATTTGATCTGCAAAAGGATTTTGAATGGAGCCTAAGGCAATCGCATCCTGTTGTTCAAAGCTTGGATCAATCGAGGCGACATAAAGATCGCCCAGCGTTACTTGATCTGGCACCGTTGGGGCGTTCGGTTCCAATGCCCAAACTCCCGATGCAATGTAAATGCGTTCAAGCGCATCTTTTGGGATCACCTCGGGGTCGGTTAGGAAGGGCAGCACCAAATCTGCATAGTTTGATGAGGCCGCTGTACCTTGGTCTGCAAATTCCAGTTCTACTTCACCCTCGGGGTGCAAAGCGGCGCTTTCCGTTTCGACGGGGGAAATGACATCGGTAGTGGGTGGTGCCATCGCCGATATAGGCGCGCGCGGGACATCCTCTGTCTCGGGTGTTGGTGAGGGTGCCGCAGGCGTCGGATCAGGAATTCCTGCTGTTTGTTGAACTTCTGGCGCCAACAGCTCAATCTCGGGTTGGGCGATGTTAGGCTCTTGGCGAAGATAGGCCCAAGTGGCGCCTCCAATCAGTGTGATCAACAAAAGCAAAATCGCAGGTGCGCGCCAGGATTGCCCCGCATTGCTTTCGGCAATCCGTGCCGTAATTTTTGCGCCCAGCTCGCCTTGTTTTGCGATGATCGCCTCAATGGTTGCTGCGATGGACTTCGCCGTTGGCGAGACAGGTTCGGGCGAAAGGCTGAGACGCGCCTCAACAGGAAGGGGCGCGGTTGAGGCAATGTTTGTTGTATCCTCTGGCGTGTCAAGTCTTGCAAATGCGATGACAGGCGGTGCGCTTTCCTCAACGTCTTCTTCTGGCTCTTCTGTGGAAAGGCGCGGCATCAATCCCAATGGCGCATCGCTTAACCCGAAAAACACTTCAGTTGGAAAGGTGTCCGTATCTGTGCGCGCGATGCAGGCCAGCGGTGAAAACCCATAATTCTTGGCGAATTCTTCGGACTCTTTCAGGGTTTCCAATGCGACTGCGGCCACATACAGGATGCCATCTGCCAAGTGGTGATCAAATCGTAATTCATCCATGGGATAGGGGGTCGCCCCATCCATCGTGCGCTGGATATGTTCATTGATCGTAATCGGATCGGCGTCATCGGGACAGGCAACCGAAACGAATTTGATCTGTTCATTGGGTAGGATCAGGGCAACGCGCAGACCATCACCTAACATGGCCTCGGCCTTGCGCGAGAGTTCAGAAATACGCTGATCGAAATCATCTTTGTCCAATATCGCTTCGGCAATTTTGGAAGATGCGCCTTTAGCATATTCTTCAAGGCCGATGCCCTCAAAGGACAGCGACAAAGCAAATCTCGGGCTTTGTGCATTTGATGTACGCATTGACCAGAACATCCAGTTTCCCGCCTTAAGCTACCTCAGGTTTTCAAAGAGGGGAAGCACAACCCCGAATATGGCAAAAATCCGCCCTGTTTTCATAGACTAATTGCACATAGTTCACGTCTTGTTTGTTAGAGGTTTTAAAAATGCATCTATTTTTTGCGATTTTGTTCTGTGTATTATCCGCGCCCGCACTTGTTGCAGGGGCCCTGATTGTGGAAGGGGAAGGTCAGGTAAGTCGCGCCCCAGATCATGCGGTGATTGAAGTGTCCTTGCACGAACAGGGGCGTGATGTGGGTGCGATCCTATTGAATTTGCGTACTCGCGTGGACTGCGTGATCAACGCGTTAAAGCAAAACGGAATTGATGAAAAACACATCGCGACCCAACGGTTAGATGTGCGTTTGGATTACGATTATGATCAGAAACAGCGCGCGCCGCGTGACTATATCGTCAGCACATCGTTGCGTATTCGTCAGGATGACCTAAGCAACCTTACAACGGTGTTGGACGTGGCATCCGCGATGGAAGACGCCCTTTCTGATCTTCCTTTCTGCTATGATCTGACCCAGGCGGATAATGATTTGGCACTCACCCGCGCAGTGAAGGCGGCCCTATATAAGGCAGAATTGATTGCCGTAGCCTCGGGGCAAAGCCTTGGGTCCATGGAGGAAATTCGTGAAAATGGATCGTGTGGGGGTGTTGTTATGGCGCGGATGGAAATGTCGGCTACACCGCGGGTCAACGGATATATCGCACCCGAAAACGTGACGATTTCAAAAACGATTACGATGGAAATTGAATTGGTGGATAGCGCGGCCCAGTGACCGCGCCAATTCCATTATTTTGACGATGCCGCGGCCAAGGCGCGATCAAGATCCGCGATCAAATCATCGGCATCTTCAATCCCGATTGAAATGCGCACAACATTCGGGTTGGCGCCTGCGGCTTCTTGTTGTTCTTTGGTTAACTGACGGTGGGTTGTGGACGCCGAATGGATTACCAATGAACGTGCATCGCCCAAGTTTGCCACATGGCTAAAGATTTCAAGGTTATCCACGAATTTAATACAGGCGTCATACCCACCCTTTAGTGCAACGGTGAACAAACCACCTGCACCCTTGGGGCAGATGCGTTCAACGCGATCGTTATAGGGCGATGATTTCAGTCCAGCATAGGTGACATAATCAACCGCGTCATGTCCCTCAAGCCATGTTGCAATGCGCATCGCGTTTTTCACATGGCGTTCCATCCGCAACGATAGCGTTTCCAAACCCATCAATGTGTAATGCGCCCCTTGTGGGTTCATCGTCATGCCCAAATCGCGCAAACCGATGGCAATGGAGTGGAAGGTAAAGGCCAATGGGCCAAATGTTTCATGGAAACGCAGCCCGTGATACGCGGGCTCTGGATCAGCCAAGGACGGATAACGGCCGGACGCGCTCCAATCAAATTTACCGCTGTCCACAACACAGCCGCCTGTGACTGTGCCATTACCTGTCATGTATTTTGTTGTAGAATGCACAACTAATGTCGCACCGTGCTCGATAGGACGGCATAGGTATGGGGTGGCCGTAGTGTTATCCACGATCAATGGCAAACCCGCATCATCCGCAACGGCGGCAACAGCGTCCAAATCGGTGATGTAACCGCCTGGGTTTGCAATGGCTTCACAGAAAATCGCCTGTGTATCTTCTTTGATTGCGGCCTTGACCGCATCCGGATCATCAAAATCCACGAATGTCGCGGACCAACCAAAGCGTTTGATCGTTTGGCTAAACTGCGTGACGGTGCCACCATATAGGCGGGTTGAGGCCACGATGTTTTTGCCAGGTGCCATGATTGGGAACAGGGCCATCAATTGTGCCGCGTGACCTGATGAACAACATACTGCGCCAACACCACCTTCTAATGTTGCGATGCGTTCCTGCAAAACAGCAACCGTTGGGTTTGTCAGGCGGGAATAGATGAACCCAACCTCTTGTAGATTGAATAGGGCAGCGGCGTGATCTGCATCGCGGAACACATAGGCCGTTGATTGATAAATCGGTGTTTGGCGTGCGCCTGTTGCGGGATCAGGGCGCGCGCCTGCATGAATTTGTAATGTATCAAAACCGTATGTTGGTCCGTTGCTCATAAGGAAGCTCCTGTGGAAAAAATTTAACCAAGAAACTACGCAGAGACGAAACAAGGCACAATAGGCAAAAAGCCTATCTTTCCCACAAACCTACGGATTTGATGCGATTGCGGATTTGGCGTTCTTTGCGCAGCAGGTTGTCACGATCAAACATTTCGCGCACCCTTAGTCCGCGTTTTTGGTAAATCATCCGTTTGAACGGCGTGTACTCTTTCAGCACCTTCTTAATTTTGTTTGGCGCTGCAACCTCGCCCAGGGTGTCAACCACATGGTCGCCTTCGCGAGCGAACAACAGGGGCATCAGGCGATAATGACAGATGTGTGTGCCATCCAGAAACCTGCTGGGCAATGCATCGCGCCCACCGCCAAGCCAGTGGATCAAAAGGGGCAATGCTACCTGATCCAACCATGGATTTAATTCCGGACACTTTGTCTCGGGGCTGGGATTGTCGCGAATGTCACAGGAGTAGTGTAAAAACCGTTTGCCAAATTCATGCGCGTCGCGGTGATAGAAATAGCCTGAGTTGAAATATAGGTATCTACGCCAGTATTCATCAGGCTGCGACAGATCCATCGAGCTGTCGAAATCAAACCCAAAACGATCATAAAGCGATTTCCAATTTTGGGTGTACCCTGGGCCATAAAGTTCAATTTCAGGCCAGGTGCCTTCCACCTTGTTTGAGGCCCTGGAGTGGTCAAAATCAAAGGGCACGTCCATCAATTCATCAAGGATTAAGGTGTCTGTGTCAAAATACACGAACAGCACATCGTTTGGGATGTGCGCCAAACATTCGATTTTGTTTCCATAGGGGTAATATGCGTCAAACGCATTGTTTTCAAAGGGAATTATTGCTGCGTCTTTGGCGTTTAGTAACTCCCTTTAGGCTGGGTTTTGGATGAGTGGATCATCGGGCCAGCGTCCGCTTGGTTGGGGTTCTGCGATGAACAGCTTGCCCTTGAAGTTGGAACTTTTCGCCTTGAGTGAGGCCGCAAATAAACAAGCATCATACTCAAGCTTGCTGGCCTGTGCTAACACAACTTATTGAACGTTTCTGCCACTCTTCGATCCCTGTTGATCCATATTTAACTGAGGTTTCGTGTGATCAAAAGTCAGAAACGGCGCAATCGCGAAATCTGATACAGGGCGTTGCCTTATAGCTTTGAAATTGTGGCGGCTGTTGCATTGGCAACGCCGCGCATCCAGTTGTGCTCTGAGGCCACAAAGAAGATGTGAACGCCAAATTTTTCGTGCCACCCGGCAGCGGCTTCGGCGGTGCCAATATAGCTGGCGTAGCCCTTTCCATGTGCCTTGGTGGCTTTTCCGATTGTTGTCATCGCATCGCCAATCTGATCATCTGTCACTGCCGCATGGCCCATGCTGACCGTAAGATCAGACGGTCCCGCGAAAAGCGCATCAATGCCGTCAATTGCGGCAATCTGATCGGATAGGGGCACGGCATAGTCTTCTTCGATCTGGGCGAACACAACGGTTTCCTGCTGCGACCGTTCCAAAAGATCGGCCATTTTTTCTGTGCCAAATCCACCCCAACGCGGCGTGCCCGCAAATCCACGGCCACCTTTGCCAAACCGAGCTGTGCGTGCAATTTCCTCGGCACGTTCAACAGAATCGACATGGGGCACCACGATGCCCGCGGCACCGCAATCCAACGCCCACAAAATTTCGCGCGGGCTTGAATCCCCAACGCGGACCAAAACGGGGTAATCAAGCGCGCGTGATACGGCCATGCAGGCATCAATCGCCGCGCGATCAAAGGGGGCATGTTCCGCGTCAAGGCACACAAAATCCAACCCGCTTTGCGCCATCACCTCGATCATATTGTGATGAGGGGTTTTCAAAAATGTGCCGCTAAGTGGTTTTCCAGATTTTACAAGCGCTTTGAAATCGGCAATGCGTCCCATTTTTGATCCTTTCATGATGGTCTGCGCGCATCCTCTGGCACAACATAGATCGTGTCAAGCAATGCACGACAGGAAATGTCGCAGGCAGGACAAAGGCTGCGTTAAATGCATTTGCACTTTGACTGCGGATGTCCCATCACTTGCACCTGATGAATAGAACAGAGGTGCGCGATGACATCCGATAAAATGCGCGAATTTCTTCGTGGTATCGGCGATCAACTTCCCCTGCAATTGGGGGTGGTTCCCTTTGGCTTGGTCTTTGGGGTCTTGGGTATTGCAAGTGGGCTTAGTTCCCCGCAAACGATCTTGATGTCTTCGATCGTCTTTGGCGGTGCCTCTCAGGTGGTTTTTGCGCAACTTTGGGCGACGGGTGCATCGCCCCTGATCGTTGGGTCCTCTGTCGCGGTCATCAATTTGCGCCACATGCTATATAGTGCAGCAGTGGCAAAGTATTTGCGCCCCTTATCCCTGCGCTGGCGCATTATTTTGGGATACCTTTTGACGGATGAGGCCTTTGCCATTTCGATCAAACGTTTCGAAACAACGGATCGACCCGAATTGGCGCATTATCACCTTTTGGGGTCTGGGTTGACGTTATGGGTGTGTTGGCAAATCGCGACTGTCGTCGGTGTTTTGGCTGGCGCCACAATCCCGGATGAGCTGAACCTGGGCTTTGCCATACCGCTGACATTCATGGCCTTGGTATTGCCGAATTTGCACCGACTGTCGGATATTGCCGCGGCCACATCCGCGGCATTGGTGGCGCTCTTTGGTCAGGCATTGCCGTGGAATGCATGGATCGTCGCGGCGGCCGTGGTGGGAATAACCGTAGGTGGCATTCTGTCCCATTGGGAGGATCGCGCATGATTTGGATCGTTATGATTTTGACGGGACTGGCGAATTTTGCGGTCCGCTTTTCCATGTTTTCGGGCCTGCGTGCCAGCACATTGCCTGACTGGGCCGAACGGTACCTGCGCTATGTGCCCACGGCCGTCCTATCGGCGATTATCGCAGCGGCCCTGTTTCTGGATGAGGCAGGAGACATTCAAATGTGGAACACCACCGTGCTTGCTGGGTTGCTTGCGGCCATAATCGCGATTTTGACGCGATCCGTGATTTTCACAATCATCACAGGGTTGGGTGTGTTGTGGATCATCGGTTAATCCCGAAACGATGCAACATACGACTTGCTGAATCCTGAATACCCATCACTGACCTGACCCAGATGCGCGGCAGTCATGTCATGCAGTACTGGCAATTTATGAAACGGAACCGATGGCATCGCATGATGTTCCGCGTGATAGGGCATATTCCACGCCAAAAACCGTACGACACGTGTTGTCAGAGTGGTGCGTGTGTTTAAAAACATGTCCTCCACCTCTGGGCAGCGTCCGTGTTCTGCCAATAGATAAAGGCGCAACACAGGGAACCCAAGGATCAGCGGTACAATCCACAGCCACAGCAGGGCGGTAGGCGCCATTGCAAAAACAACGCCATAGGCCACAATCAACAGCACCGCTTCTGCACGCAGGGCCCGCCGTTTGCGCGGTGGGATATAGGATGCAGTAAGCGGCCCAACGCTGTTTCCAATCAATGTCGTGACTTTGGCCCACCAATAATCCACGGTGCTGAGGTGGCGCACAAATGCGCCCCAGCTGCTTGGTTTTTCATGGCCATCCAATTCGGGGTCTTTGCCTGGAATATTGGTGTATTTGTGATGTGCTAGATGGAAATAGCGAAACCAAAGAAATGGTTGAAACAACAGAAACGCAATCAAATGTCCCATAATGCTATTCAACCAAAGGGTTTTAAAGGGCGTATTGTGGGTGCATTCATGTTGCAGTGTGAACAAAAATGAAATCAGGATACCATGCGGGATCAACATAATCTGCCATAGGGGGAGGGCGAAAAATATCCACGAACCCATCACGCCCAACACTGCGCAATACATCATCAGATGGCGCAATCCACGCGCGTCAGAGCGGGCATTTAACCGCGCCTTATCCTTGGCGTTTAGAGTTTTTAGAAAGCTTTTGTGATCCATCACACCCGCCTAACTTTCCCGATATTCAGTATCCCATTCGTATTTCATTTCAAGCATTTCGTGACCTTTTGCATTTGGCCCCTAATTTTACGGTCATGGCGAAACGTACCTATGAATCCGATGCGCAATATGTGGAAACAGTCGATGATCTGGATGACATCGTGCAGGACAAGCGTGAAGGATGGCGGCAAACCAATAGCAAGGCGCGGCGGCGTCAGCGGCGGTACAAAAAGCGACTGACCCATGAATTGGTAAAGCAACACGGTTGGGATGCACCAGAGGATGATCTGGATTAGGTATCCAGATTGACACTCACGATCTGAACCTCTTCATAAATCTCAAGTGCGCTTGCGACGGACGCGGCGGCCTGCATGGCAGCGTCAAATGTCGCATAGCTCCCCAGCTCTTTGAACATCAGACCACTGTCAAATCGCGTGCTGACCGAAACCAACATCAAAAGAGTGCTGTCCGCCTGCGCGCCCACAATGACAAATGTTTCAACGCTGGAATTATTTGTTAGCTCATGGATTTTCGACAAAAGGGTGGGTGAAAACATCGTCAATTCCTCCGTCTGCATGAACTAACGCATGTGGATCCTGTGACAAGATATTTCACCAAATTTGGAAAATTTGGAGCGGGCGATGAGATTCGAACTCACGACATTTACCTTGGCAAGGTAACGCTCTACCCCTGAGCTACGCCCGCGTACTTGAGTGGGTGCTGTTTATAAACAACTTTCGCCCGCTGCAAGCGAAAAACGTAACTTTCTTTCGCAACATGTCGTGGCACCTCTATTTTCTTTTGAAAACCCTGTGCTAACTTGCCTGTCGGGAGTTTTGATAAATGAAAACACAAGTCTGTATTATCGGGGGCGGGCCCTCTGGTTTGTTGTTGGGGCAATTGCTGCACAGCATCGGTGTCGACGCGGTTGTATTAGAGCGTCAGACGCAGGAATATGTCCTAAGTCGTATTCGGGCAGGAGTTTTGGAAGTGGGATTTCAAAACCTGATGCGTCAGGCGGGCGTGGGTGCGCGGATGGACCGCGAAGGACATGTGCACAACGGCACCCTGATCACCTATAATGATGACCGCGTTCGAATTGATTTTAGCGCATTAACGGGCACCTCGGTCATGGTCTATGGTCAAACCGAAGTCACCCGCGATCTATACGACGCGCGCGCTGAAATTGGGGCCAAAACCTTCCACAGTGTTGAAAATGTTGAAATCCACGATGTTGAGGGGGACGCCCCCTATGTCACCTTTGACCAAGACGGTGTGACGCATCGTATTGAGTGCGATTTTGTTGCGGGTTGTGATGGATTTCATGGTGTGTCGCGCCAACGCATTCCAAAAGACAAACGGAAAGAGTTTGAAAAGGAATATCCCTTCGGTTGGCTGGGCATCTTGTCACGGACACCACCTGCGGATGAAGAGTTGATATACGCCAATTCATCACGCGGTTTCGCCCTGTGTTCCATGCGAAATGCCGAACTTAGCCGCTATTACATCCAATGCCCGATGACAGATCGGGTTGAGGATTGGAGTGATGATGCATTTTGGGACGAATTGCGCCGTCGTATTCCATCCGAAACCGCCGAACAGATGGTGACAGGACCCTCGATTGAAAAATCAATCGCACCCCTTCGTTCATTCGTGTGTGAACCGATGCAATGGGGGCGGTTGTTCCTGTGTGGCGATGCGGCGCATATCGTTCCCCCAACAGGGGCAAAGGGGTTAAACACCGCGGCTTCCGATATCCATTATTTATTCGAGGCGATGCGGGCCCATTATTTGGATCATGATGCATCTGCGATGGATCAATACGGACCGCGCGCCTTGGCCCGTGTGTGGAAAACACAGCGCTTTTCGTGGTGGATGACAACGCTATTGCATCATTTCCCAGCGCAAAGCGATTTTGATCACCACATTCAGGCCGCTGAAATTGCGCATCTGCGCGACAATGTCGAAGCGCAGCGGGTATTGGCGAAAAACTATGTTGGGTTGCCGTATTAAGCGGCAGGTATCAAAATAAAAATAGGCGAGTGGGGCGGTTTAAACGGCCCCAACCAAGTTTGCGTTTACAGGTGATGCTGCAGCTGCATCGTTTGCATCAAGTTCAGCAACGATGTTTGCGATATAGGCGTTAACAAAGGATGCGCGTGAATATCCGATATCCGCAAGTTCGCGATCTGATAGCATGGCAAGTGTTTGATATGCCGCGCTTTTGGCGCGGCTGATAACCATTGCACGGTATAGTGTTCTTAGCATTTATATGTTCCTTTCTTGCTATGTGGATTAGATAGCATTGTTATCGCTAACTTACCTTATCCAAGTTGGAATTGCTGCATTGCAGAAAATGCATAGCGCGAAGGGCACTGTCACATTGCTTCGCTAAATGTAGTCAATAAATTGACAGGTTTGTAACTATTTGTTGTCATTTTGATAAAATAGTGTACAGTTGTATACATGGTAAGCCATGCACTCCTGACATGATGCCTCAACGTATTTCTCCCCATTGGACTGGCCCCACATTTTGTGGGGCATTCTTTGTGATACACAGATCGCGTATCAAAGTGCTTGGATTTATGAGAAGTAAGTGGTGGGCGACCTAGGAATCGAACCTAGCGTGCGTCTCCGCGAGGGAGTTACAGTCCCCTGCCACACCTTGCGGCCTGTCGCCCACTTGCCAAGTGTCGAACACTTGAATGAAGGGGTGATTAGCCTTGTTAAAAAGTATCGTCAACTAGAAAATCCCTTGAAATTCGAACTCATTCTGGCGCAGAAGGCAAAACAAAGAAAAAAAGGCGTAATTTGCGATGAAAAAGCCAAAGTGGGTTGTTGCAAAAGAACAAGTGAAAAAAGCGGCAGCTCAGGAAACCGTGTGGCTTTTTGGTTTGCATGCGGTGCGCGATGCGCTGTTAAACCCAAATCGACAGCATCTGCGTTTGATCCTGACGAAAAACGCGGCGGACAAATTGGCCGATGCGGTGCAGCAGGCAGGTATCGCGCCTGAAATCTGTGATCCCCGTAAATTTTCAGCTCCGCTTGATCCTGCATCCGTGCATCAGGGCGCGGCTTTGGAAACGAAACCTTTGAAATGGGGCAATCTTGAGGATGTCGCATTGGCCCCAGGGGCAGGGGCGCCCCGCTTGATTCTGCTGGATCAGGTGACAGACCCCCATAACGTGGGTGCCATTTTACGATCTGCCGAGGTGTTCGGGGCAAGTGCCGTTATCGGCACACAGCGCCACAGCGCACCAGAAACGGGTGCATTGGCCAAAACTGCCAGTGGGGCATTGGAACGCCAACCATATTTGCGGCTGCGCAATTTGGCCGATTCTATTCAAGAATTGCAAAAACTGGGATATTTGGTGCTGGGCCTTGATGGTGAGGCGAGCGAGACAATTGACACCGTCTATGCCACGCATCAGGACCGCGCCATCGCGCTGGTTCTTGGGGCAGAGGGGCCGGGGCTGCGCCAGCGGACCAAGGAAACCGTGGATCAATTGGTGCGCATCGAATTCGCAGGTGAATTTGGATCGCTGAACGTATCAAACGCGGCTGCGGTCGCGCTTTATGCCGTCACGCGTTAGGGGATCAATCAAGGGGCAAATTGCCTTTTAACCAACCATGCAATGTTTAACCCCATCAGGCCTGTCTCCTCAAACACAAAGGTAAGGCGATACCCTTTCCAACATGGTACCAATGATCCAAGATACCATTCAGAGACCGTTGCGCCGCCAATCGCCATCATCGCAAGTGTGATGCACATCGCACAGCCGAAATAAGTACTATTGTGTCGCCTTTTATGCGGACCGATTTGACCATTGATAACATCCTGTTCAATTTGCACATGGCGGAACACAAACAGCGTAAAATAAAACAAAATCGCGAACAAAACGGCGGCGGCGATATACTGAAAATGATTCCAAAACGGGGACGTAACACCCAAATACGCTGTTAAATCCGTATGGAGGTATCCTAGTAAAATGAATTCACTTCCGCTGACAGCTTGCGCATACAGCGATGATGTTGCGCATGGAGTATTCGGGTCCATTGGGCTAGGCAGTCTTTGAACCAAATCCAACCCGCCCTGCGCGTTTGACAAAAAAAGGGCGCAGGGTTTCACCGTTTAAAACGCACCCACTGCCAAGGGTGGGAAAAATGGCTACACACACAGCCGCTAGTCCAGCGATGCAGGTCAGGATCACATCAAGTGTCATGAACTGCCGTGGCTCATCCGCACGGTAAACAAACAACATGCACATCCCGATAAAGATTAGCGCCCCAACGAACAAATCGCCTGCAATCGGAATGTAATAAAAATGACTGATCGAGGCCGGGAAACATGCATAATCCGCAAATGTCATCGCCCACAACACAATGGGCAGGAAAAACGCCGTGTATCCGATGATCAGATGCACGCGCTCTTCACTGGCGCTAAAGGGCAGTTTTTTCACATTTGTTGGACTGGGTTTCAGAAAATGTAACATTTGAACGAAATTTAGAGGGATAAAGTTTAAAACTTTATGAGGATTGCCTAAATATCTGTGAGGGACGACAAGGGAAGAGGAAAGCATGGTCGCACAGAAAATTGCCACCTGTTGTTGAGGCACGAAAGCGGCACTGGTTTTGCGCGGGAAAGACAGCCATGAACTTAGCTGTGGATCCTGTGGCGCACCTTTGCACGATCTAAAACGTCTGCCTGTTGAACCGCGTGCGAAAACGCCCAAAAAACGCCCCAATGATCCTTGACATCCCGTAGCTCAGAAGCCCGCCAAAAAGATGAAGCCCCAGAAGAAGCCCAAGAAAAAGAAAGGGTTCAGTTTCATGAAAGCGGCCTTTGATGTGATCGAAGATGTGTTTGACGAAATCCTAGATTGACGCATTTCTGTGCGCGTGCGGCGCAGTTACGCTGGAACACCTGCGGAAAACGTGTATAGGGGTAGGTAATCTGATCAGGAGCTGCCCATGAATTATGATGAACCAGGTTTGGTCGAGGCGACGCATCGCGACATCATCGCCCCAATCGAGGATATTTTGGATGCCGCACGTAACGGCAAAATGTTCATTCTGGTCGATCATGAAGATCGCGAAAACGAAGGCGATTTGGTGATCCCTGCGCAAATGGCGACCCCTGATGCGATCAATTTTATGGCAACCCATGGACGCGGATTGATTTGTTTGGCCATGACATCGGATCGGGTGGATGATCTGGGTCTGGATTTAATGCGCACGAATAATTCGTCCCGTCACGAAACCGCGTTTACAGTGTCGATTGAGGCGCGTGAAGGCGTGACAACGGGAATTTCGGCCCATGATCGCGCACGTACCGTTTCGGTGGCGATTGATGCATCAAAAGGACCCGCAGATTTGGCTTCACCCGGACACGTATTTCCGCTGCGCGCGCGCAAGGGTGGCGTGTTGGTCCGTGCAGGCCACACCGAGGCCGCCGTTGATATCAGCCGCCTTGCGGGATTGAACCCATCAGGTGTGATTTGTGAAATCATGAACGAAGATGGATCAATGGCCCGCCTGCCTGATCTGATTTCATTTGCACAAAAACATGGCCTGAAAATTGGCACGATCAGTGATTTGATCGCCTATCGCCGACGCCACGACAATTTGGTGAGCGTGAAAACCGAAACCACGGTGACATCGGAATTTGGTGGCGATTGGCAAATGCGCGTGTTTGAGGATGAAACGCACGGTGATCAACACGTGGCCCTGATCAAGGGCGACATCAGTGGGGATGATCCCGTTTTGGTGCGTATGCACGCCATGGACCCGATGTTGGACATCATCGGCGCGGGACCCAAAGGGCGCACAAATGAATTTGGCGATGCCATGGATATCGTTGCGCAAGCGGGGCGCGGTGTTGTGGTCCTATTGCGTGATACATCTATGAAGTTTGAAGAGGCCGAGGACAGCAGCCCCAAAACACTGCGCCAATATGGGCTTGGCGCACAGATTTTGTCGGCACTGGGCCTGTCGAAGCTCACGCTGCTGACCAATTCGCCAACGCCCAAGGTTGTCGGGCTTGAGGCCTATGGATTGGAAATTACAGGCACACAAAAAATTTCGGAGCTGGGATAATGGCATCAAATGAAACGCATTATGTTTTGGACCGCCCAAGTTTTGACAAACCTGTCAAAGTGCTGATTGTGGTGTCGCCCTATTACAAACAAATTGCTGATCAATTGGTCACAGGGGCCAAGGCCGAGATTGAGGCCGCGGGTGGCACATGTGATCTGATCGAGGTGCCAGGCGCATTGGAAATTCCCACCGCCATCGGTATTTCCGAACGCCTTAGCAATTTTGATGGCTATGTGGCACTGGGCTGCGTGGTGCGGGGCGAAACAACGCATTATGAAACCGTCTGTAATGACAGTTCACGCGCATTGACCATGTTGGGGTTGCAGGGCTTATGCATTGGGAACGGGATCCTGACCGTTGAAAATATGGATCAGGCAACGGTGCGTGCCGAAGCGAAGGGTCAAAATAAAGGGGGCGGCGCGGCGGCTGCGGCCTTGCATCTGATTGCATTGACCCGTAAATGGGGCGCTTCGCGCAAGGGGGTTGGATTCCGCCCCTCAGATGACGCATATCAACTTGCATCGGATTAAACGACACTATGACCACTCGTCCTGAACTCTCTGGTAATCAAAAACGCAAAATGCGCACGGCAAGCCGCCTCTATGCGGTGCAGGCCCTATTTCAGATGGAACATTCAGGGCAGGCCAGCGATGTTGTGGCGCGTGAATTTTTGGATCACCGTTTTGGCGCGATCTATGATGAAGGTGAGATGCAAGAGGGCGATCCAGACCTATTTGAAAAAATCGTCAATGACGCGGTGAACCATCAGGCCTTGATCGACCAAATGACCGATCGCGCATTGGTGGCCAAATGGCCGATTGCACGGATTGATCCAACATTGCGGTCCCTGTTTCGTGCCGCAGGTGTGGAATTGACGCAATCCGATACGCCGCCCAAGGTTGTGATCGTGGAATACGTCGATCTGGCCGCGGCCTTTTACCCCGATGGGAAAGAATCCAAGTTCTGCAACGCTGTTTTGGATCATATGGCCCGCGAGGCCAAGCCCGAGGCGTTTTAAGGCATTTCCAAGTCGCATTGTTTAACGTTGAAATGCGCTGTTCTGTTTCCAATCCGACTTAGGACGGCGCTAAGAACGGACGATGTTTGAAATGCTTTATTTCACTAAATTTCCTGACTAAGGGTTAATTTTATTGCCCCGATCGTGCGCGGTCGAAGCGAAGGCGTAGACTAATCGCGTATGATCCAGCCCACGCCCGTCCAGAAGGGCGGGGGCTTCATTTCATTCAGCCCTGTTAACCGCCCCCGAGCGCGTGCTTGATCGTTGATGTATGAAAAAAAACGCAAAAACTTTTACGTCTTGCGCAAAGGCCCGATCTAGAATTTGGGCTTAGTCACTTCAATGGATAAAAGGTGTGGCGGGCCCGTAGCAACCGTCTGGTAAACGCATTCCCGAGGACCTGATATTCAGGTGGGCGCCAGGTAACGAAGCCAGGGCAACGACAGAGCCAGCTCCCTCGGATTTGCTTAAGGCCACCGGAATGTTACCGTCTGACGCGAGGAACAGCACCCGCCGAATGGGTAGATAGGCTGGAGGCGTGGGAAAAACAAGTCCCGATCTTTGATGCACCCTGGACGCTGTGCACCGCATCAATCCAAAATTGGTGCGCCCCCCGCCTCGCGCATCTGTGCCAACCGCGCGGCCATGCGCCCCAAACGATCTTCGCAGCCCGCAGGCGGCGTAAATTCTGCCAACCGCGCCTGCCACAGGGATGTTGCGCGCTCTTGCGAGGGCACGGACCCTGCGGCTTCCCATGTGCCAAAGTTTGACAAATCCGCCACCAGTGGATCGTAAAATTCACTGCCATAGCGTTCCATGGTTTGCCCCGTTTCAAAGAAATGTCCACCCGGCATCACTTCGGTTATCGGATCAAGGCTCATTGCAGCGGCGTTTTGATCAACCCCTTTTGAAAAATGCCCAAGGGTTTGCAAAACTTCGATATCATTGATGAATTTTTCGTAGCCAAAGGTCAGACCTCCCTCTAACCAACCCGCCGTATGCAGGGTCAGGGTGGCCTGTGCCATGGCGGTTGCCATGATGGCCATGGTGTTTTCGGATGCGGCCTGCATGTCATGCGTATTTGATGCAGCCCCCGCCGCCGAGCGCCAGGGCAGGCCGATGTGGCGGGCCAATTGTCCTGATCCCAATGTCATTTGCATGTGCGTTGGTGTGCCAAAGGCAGGTGCCCCTGATTTCATGTCCACGTTTGATCCAAATCCCCCATACATTACAGGCGCCCCAGCGGATGCGGTTTGGGCCAGTGTGATGCCAGCCAGCGCCTCGGCATGTTGCAGTGTGAGTGCGCCTGCCACGGTGATGGGGGCCATGGCACCTGCCAAACAGAAGGGTGTCACAATGGTTAGCTGCCCCGCGCGGGCGAAATCAATCAATCCTTGGGCCATTGGATTGTCGATCAGGCGCGGGGAATTGGTGTTGATAACGGTTGAGCAATAGGGGTTTGCGCGGAATTCATCCTCAGTTAATCCCAAGGCAGATTGGATCAATTCAAACATCTGATCCACCTGCGCCCGTCCACGTGCGTAAATGGCCAATGCCTTATCCGCGTTCGCGATTTGGGTTTCCACCATCGCCAAATGGCGCAGATGAATTGGGACATCCTGAGGTTCGGGCGCGGGGCTGAGTTTGTGGATGATATCGAAGCTTTGCTGTAATTGGATCGCCTCACGATAGCTTTCCAAATTCCCAGGGCGACGTCCGCGGATACGGTCATAGGCGTTGGGACATCCGCCAGAGGAGGCAAAGAGTTGACGTCCCAAATAAATCTCTTGATCCTTTTCTGGGGCTGGCGCGCGCATGGTGTAGCGTTTCGGTGCAGTTTGCAGCGCATTTTCAACCATATCACGGGGAAAATGCACCATATGGTCCCAAACCTGCGCCCCTGCTGATTTTAGCAATTCACGCGCCTCTGGCAGCAGAATGGAAATACCCAATTCTTGCAAAACGCGTAGCGCATTTTCGTGGATTTGAGAGACGTTATCCTCGCTCAACACCGATTGCGGGCCAAGTGCATGATGTAATTGTCCATAGTTTGTTTTGCGAACCATGGGGATTTTGCGTTGTCGACGTGCCATACTGCTCCTCCGTTGGGGCCAACATGACGGTAAAATTCTTGGGTTCTGTTCTGTTTGCGACCTTGCAAAATGTTCATGAATTGTTCACATTTATCACATGGATGATTTTGACGTTTTACAACCTGGTCAATTGCTGGCGCGCGGTGCGGCGCGCCATCTGCGATTGTTGGGGTTTCCCAGCTTAGAGGAATTTGTTCCAACGCGGGGCTTGCGTGTGGATTTGATGGTTTTGGGTCCAAAAGAAGAGCTTTGGATTGTTGAATGCAAATCGTCCAAGGCGGATTTTATGTCCGACAATAAATGGCACAATTATTTGGAATGGTGCGATCGGTTCTATTGGGCGGTGGATCGGGATTTTCCGCTAGACTTGCTGCCCGAGGGGCACGGGTTAATCATCGCCGATGCCTATGATGCTGCGATTGTGAAAGAGGCGCCATTGGACAAACTGGCGCCTGCACGTCGCAAAAAGATGGTTCGGAAATTTGCGGAAAATGCTGCGTTACGCCTGCAACGCTTTCGCGACCCTGACGCGCGGCTTTAGCGTTTGCGTTTTTGTCCCAATGTTTCGGCAGCCTTGGCCGCAGCAAGGATTTCTTCAGCGATTTCTTGGGCTTCTTCGGGTTCAAAATCCATCGGAATTTCCAATTGACCCGCAAATACATAAATCCGCACCATGCCCTGATCGGTTGGTCCGATTTGTAGGTTTGCTTCGATGTCAGATTCCGTATTGATGCCCATTTTTAACGCTCCTATCGCTTGGTACTGGGTTAGCTGGAGTTCAGCTCCAATGCAAGAGGAGCGTGCCCGCGGAAAATCAACACTTGCCTCTGAAAATCCGCGAATAAGGGTTGCAATCCGCGCAGGGCAAAGTTAAATCGCACCTCAGGCCGCCTTAGCTCAGTTGGTTAGAGCGCTGGATTGTGGATCCAGAGGTCCCCCGTTCGAGCCGGGGAGGCGGTACCATCCCAAAACGTGAATTACGATGCTTCTGCCTTGGCCAGTGCCCCTGGTGTTTCGCGGATTGGTAAGTGCAACACCGTTGCGCTCAGGCCAAGGACAATCGCCGCAACCCACATGGCCTCATAATCCCCAGTTGTGTCATAGAGTTTCCCACCAAGCCAGGCGCCCAAAAATCCACCAACCTGATGGCTAAAAAACACAAGACCCGCCAAGGTTGAGAGATACCGCAATCCTTGGGTCTGCGCGATTAATCCTGTGGTCAGCGGTACGGTGGATAGCCACAAAATCCCCATCGCTGCTGAAAAGAACAGAACGCTCGTGCCCGTTAGTGGGGCCACGATAAATAGCGTAATGACAATTGCGCGTGTCAGGTAAATGCCAGAGAGGAGTTTTGGTTTTGGATAAACCTGTCCTGACCAGCCTGACAAAAACGATCCTGCAATGTTGAACAATCCAATCAATGCCAGTGACCATGCGCCAATAATCGGGGTTAACCCTTCGTCGATGATATAGGCGGGTAGGTGGGTTTGAATAAACTGAACGTGAAATCCACAGACGAAAAAGCCCAATAATAACAAGGTGTAAGACCGATCTGAAAAGGCGACTTTGACAGCGCCCCATGTATTGTTTGCCATGCCAGCGCCCGCAGGCGTTTCAGACACACGGGCAACAAAAATCAGAAGCGGCAGGATGAGTACGAATGAAAACGCCAGGAAAAAGATCGACATGCCCCAACCCATCAATCCAATCAGCGTTGTGGCAATGGGGGCGCCCGCAAACATGCCCGCCGAGGCCGCCGCCGTGCCAAGCCCCATGATGAAACTGCGCTGTGCGGGTTGAACAATCTTACCCAACGCGACGATCACCACAGGAAACGAACAGGCCCCTGTGCCCACACCCACAATGAAACCTGTCAAAATGAAGAGGGTCGGATCATCAAAGACACCGCGCAAGGCAAAGCCCAAGGCCGCCACAACCGCCCCAAAGGCCAACACGCGGGATGATCCGTGTTTGTCGGCATACATGCCCGCAAGCGGTTGGGTTATGCCCCACATCAGTGCCTGAATAGCAAGGGACAAAGAAAACACCTCGCGTCCCCAACCCAGTTCGATGGACATCGGTCGCAAAAAGACACTGAAAGAGGCAGAAAATCCAAAGCTGATGAAGGAAATCATGCAGCCTGCAAAGATCGCAAGTTTTAGTTCGCACGAGATTTTCGTCGTGGCAGTCATTGTGCCGCTCCTCTTGTTGGCGCAGAGGAGCCTAGCATAATTTTGCGCAATTTTTAGAAAAACTATTCATTGGCTTTTTCCGACAGCGCCTCTTGTCCCAAGGCCTCTGACATCCCATCCATGGCCACACCATTATAAACGGCGTAAATCATGTTCCAAACTCGCTTGATTGTGTCCTATAATTTGCTACTGGCGCTATAGTGAAACAGGAAATAATAGGCAAACGATCCAAAACCGATCAGGAACAATAGAACCAAAAACGCATAGGTTGCCATCATTCCACTCGTGTCGCGCCAAATTTTCAGAGACGCGGGTTTGATATTTTTCATATGAAAACACCCATTGGATTGTCGTTGCCGTAAGGGGTGCCACCTAAAGTTGAGAAAAGTTTGACGCAATCGCGGCGATTTCGCCGCAATTAGTTGTCCATTTTAAGGGCCGAGATAAACGCATCCTGCGGAATGTCGACTTTGCCGAATTGGCGCATCTTTTTCTTGCCCGCTTTTTGCTTATCCAATAGCTTGCGTTTACGCGATGCATCCCCGCCATAACATTTCGCTGTCACATCCTTGCGGAGGGCTGCCAATGTTTCGCGCGCGATCACCTTGCCACCGATTGCCGCCTGAATTGGAATTTTGAACATATGGCGTGGGATCAATTCCTTTAGTTTTTCGCACATTGCGCGCCCACGCTGTTCTGCGCGATCGCGGTGCACCATGACAGACAGGGCATCAACGGGTTCTTCGTTCACAAGGATCGCCATTTTCACCAGATTATCCTGACGATACCCCGTCATTTGGTAATCAAAGGATGCATACCCTTTGGTGACGGATTTCAAACGATCATAGAAATCGAACACAACCTCGTTCAAGGGCAGGTCATAAACCGCCATTGCGCGCGATCCCGCATATGTCAGATCCTCTTGCAGGCCACGACGATCTTGGCACAGTTTCAAAACATCGCCCAAATAATCATCGGGCACCATGATGGTCGCCTTGATACGTGGTTCCTCAAGGTGATCGACCTTGGACAGGTCGGGCATATCGGCAGGGTTGTGCAATTCGATCATTTCCCCGTCTTTCAAATAGACGTGATAAATCACCGAAGGTGCCGTTGTGATCAATTCGATGTCATATTCGCGTTCGATGCGATCGCGGATCACCTCAAGGTGTAAAAGCCCCAAGAAACCGCAGCGGAAGCCAAAGCCCAACGCGGCAGAGGTTTCCATTTCAAAACTAAACGAGGCATCATTGAGCGCTAATTTTTCAATCGCGTCCCGCAGGTCTTCAAACTGGGCGCTGTCCACAGGGAACAAACCACAGAACACAACAGGTTGTGAGGGTTTAAACCCGGGCAGGGCGACATCAGTGCCCTTTTTCTCATGCGTGATGGTGTCGCCCACGCGGGTGTCGCGCACCTGTTTGATAGAGGCGGTGATAAAGCCCATTTCACCTGGGCCCAACTCGTCAATGTCCTGCATCTTTGGACGGAAAACGCCCAAACGGTCCACATGGTGCGTGGAATGGTTGGACAGCATTTTGATACGGTCGCCCTTTTTCAACACGCCGTCCATAACGCGCACCAAAACCACAACACCCAAATAGGCGTCATACCAACTGTCCACCAACATCGCCTTCAGCGGCGCATCCCGTTCCCCTGTTGGGGCGGGCAGGCGTTGAACAATCGCCTCTAGCGTTTCTTTGATCCCAATGCCCGTTTTCGCTGACACCATCAGCGCATCTGATGCATCAATGCCAATCACATCTTCGATCTGTTCGGCAACGCGATCACAATCTGCGGCGGGTAGGTCAATTTTGTTCAAAACAGGCACAATTTCATGATCCGCATCAATCGCCTGATAGACGTTTGCCAAGGTCTGCGCCTCAACCCCTTGGGTGCTGTCCACCACCAAAAGCGAACCTTCCACAGCGCGCATTGACCGCGATACCTCATAGGAGAAATCGACATGGCCTGGTGTGTCGATCAGGTTCAGAACATAGGATTCACCGTCATCTGCGACGTAATCAATCCGCACGGTGTTTGCCTTGATCGTGATGCCTCGTTCGCGTTCGATGTCCATGCTGTCCAGCAGCTGTTCCTTCATATCGCGCTCGGCCACTGTATTTGTGGATTGGATCAACCTATCGGCCAGGGTGGATTTCCCGTGATCGATGTGGGCAACAATAGAAAAGTTACGGATTTTGCTAAGCTCTGTCATAGCGCAGCATATGATTTGAATTTGTGAAATCGTCAAGCTTTGATCCTAAAAACGACCCTAGGTTTCTGGGAAAGTTTTCGCGATGTCGCTTACGAAAAGTCTGCGCCAGTCAGCCACGTCTTTGGCGGATCGCAAATTTGAGTTATTTTGACAATAAAGGGCAAGCAAATATACCCTTTCAATTGAGGCATATTGTGAAACATACTCTGGCTGGCGCATGCGCTGCGCTGTTAATTTTTCTGGACACACCGCTTTGCTGGCCCTGTTCAACAGGCGTGTTTAAGTGCGGGATCAAGCAAGGCAAATTAACGCGTCTGTCGCTGTATCCAAAGTGCGGCTGATGCAACATTAAGCGTCAAGGATCAATCATTGGTCGCCGCAATCATTCGTAATCCCGATAATGTCACCGAAATAAAATCAGCAAAACGATGCAATCACGCACGTTTTATAGAGCGATATTCGCAATTTGGTGAATTGGCGCGGGTGTTTTGTTCCTAGGGTAAAAGGCGCACGGAGTACTTATAGTTCCGCCGCAAAATAATGACGCAAGGCCGCCTCGAATTCGCGTGGCTTTTCCGCGTGAAGCCAGTGTCCCGCACCCTTTAATTTGGCAAAACGTGCGATTGGGAAAAACTTCTTCGCAATCGCTTTGCCGTCTTCTTGGACGTAGGGGCTTTCACTGCCGCTTAGGAATAGGGCAGGGCCATCAAATGATCCCTGAATTTCAGGGAAGCCCAAAATGTGCTGCATGTCGCGCCCCAACACATCCAAATTTAATTTCCACCGTTTTCCCGCAACATCCAAAGATTGGGTGAAAAAGGATTGTAGGGTTGTGTCATCAACCCTTTCGGCTAGTTGTTCAACCGCGTCTGATCGTTTGTGAACCTGTGTTAAATCAACCGCTTGCATGGCCTGAATATATTGGGATTGATCGTGCCCATAGGCGATCGGTGCGATATCGGCCACCAAAAGGCGATTGACCAAATCAGGGCGCATCAGCGCCATAACCATCGCGGCCTTGCCCCCCATGGAATGACCAACCACGTTTAACGGTCGGCCAATATGCTGCGCAACGGCTATCAGGTCGTGGGCCATGTCGATGTAGGAATGTGTGTCAAACCAAGGGCTGTCACCATGATTGCGTTGATCCACGGCGATCACATGGTGCTGATCGGACATGCGTTTAGCAATGACGCTCCAGTTGCGGGCAGAGCCATAAAGTCCGTGGACAATCAAGAGGGGTGGGTTTGTCCGTTCCTGTCCATGTTCGATCATATTCAGCATATCTGCGCCTTAGCCTGAAACGCGGGATATGACCAGAAAAATGGGGCCCAAAGGCCCCAGATTTTGTTTATTTTTGGATTGCGCGATCATAATCCAAGCGTTTTGCGTAGGCATCGGCCCAAACGCGTTGGATGGAAATTTCGGCCTCAAGCTTTTGTGCCAAGGCATTGTCAATCTCTAACACGGCGGCTTCGGCATGGGCGTCTGTGTCAGCGGCAACCTTGACCGCCTCGGCGTCGATTTTGGCCTTTTCCGATAAGATGACAGAACGTTCACGATCAATTTCCGCCTGTTCTTTCAATTTATTGGCCGATGTGATCGCTAATTGTTTTTCGGTTTCGACATTGGTGGTTTGATCGATCTGACGCACTTTGGCCTGGGCCTGACGCTCTGCCAGTTCGCGTTCACCCTTGGCGATTGCTAACAAACGTTGTTCTTCCTCTTGGATACGTTGTTCGTTGGCAATGGCGCGATCTGCCGCTGCCTGTTGGCGCAGGCGCATGCGTTTTTGAACTCTGTATTTGGATCAACATCTGTCACGCGGGCCAATGTCACACTGATTCCGAATTTTTTAAAACGCTGCTCGTTGCGCTGGGGTTGGCCTGTGTCATCCAAAATCTTTTTCACGTAAAAGGCGGTTTTCACCTGATCACCATAATCCTGTTGATTTGTCCCCAGGGCGGCATTGGCACGGCCCAGATTGGGTTCTTCTAAACGCACCACTTCTTCGACGCGGCGCACGATATAAATGCCTTTTTCTATTTGGCGTTGGAATGCGTTGTTAAACTCGGTCTCGCCGCCCTGAAAATAATCCTCTGTCGACATCAGCGCCGCTGTTGCGCCCGAGGTTTCCTGAAACGCGGTGATTAATTCCGTGCGCAACAGATTTTCAGGCGTACTATACAGATGGGCCATTTTCAAAAACCCATCCATAATCTGATGGTAATTCAAACCGCGCGGTTGCGGTCACATCTGCATCGACCTGATCCCAAAAGACGAAGGATTGGGAGGGCAGATTGGCCGACATCAAGAAAATAGGCCTCGGTTTCGGCCGTTACGCGTCCTTCACCCCCGCGGGTGGCCTGAACGGACATGGCGTTTTTCCATGCATTCACTCGTCCAAACAGATAGGTTTAGTGTTCTGTATCCGATACCATTTTTTCCTGCCCTGTGATGGTGCGGACATGGTGTTTGAACCTAGGTTCAGCATAAAAAAAGATGCCGTTAAACGTTGATACGGCAAAGGCTCCCGTCAACAAAAGATACCCAATGGATGAAAACGATTTGAACCGTTCGTTGAGTTCTGGAAATGCCCGCTGTGTGGCGAACAAAACCAACACACCAATAACTGCGCTAATTATTCCTAGCACATACACTCCCTCTATATGTATTTTTAAAAAGTGTAATTTTACGCATTACTAACGAAATATAGTGGTGAATGTATGCTTATGATTGTGTGGTTTGCAAGGATATCGCCCGACGCGAGCAATTTGTCATCAGCGAATTTTTAAATTTTTCAGGGTTTTGTTGGGGTTGCTCTATTGACGTTCAAAAATCTCTGAACTACACAACCCAAATCCTGAGCGGGTATGGTGAAATGGTATCATAAGAGCCTTCCAAGCTTAAGGTGCGGGTTCGATTCCCGCTACCCGCTCCAAGGATCTTTTCATGACAGTTAGCAGGTTATATTAATATTATTTGCGCACAAAAACGCGGGCGCAGTGTGCACCCATTTTAATGTATTCTGGTCGTAATTTATGCGCTTGTGTTAACGCAGGCGTTTAGGGTGTCGTCCCATACTTGGCCCACTTCACACTGCATTGCTGTGTCTTTTCCGTGGCTGCCACATCCGTCTGCAACTGCAAATGATGTCGAAATTATCAGCGAAAAAAATGCAACTGAAAGTGCCTTCATGATGCGTCCTTTCCTTGGTTTCAATACGAATAAGATTAGCAAGAACGTCTATATTTTCAAATATTTTTGAATTTTGCCCCCTTTAACTTGGGTGGCGAACGCTTAGGTTTCCCTGGAAAATGCCGTTTGACTTCGTGAAATGCTCGCATGGGAAGGACGCATTATGTTGGACCGAAGCACAATTGAAAACGCTCCGCGATCACAAAAGTTTGTAGCATTCAAAAGGGTATTAATTTTTGAAAATGAGAAAAATTAATTTTTCGATATATAAAATTCATAATTATAATAACATGGGTAAAAATTTATACCCATAGGGGTGGTTCATTATTCCAACGGAATAAATTTCGATGTGTCGTAAACAAAATTGAGTCGGCGCATTTCGACGCGTTTCTGATCGTGTCGCTTGACCTTGAAGGGGCGTTCGCGTTTAAGGACTGCACGAATTTACGGAGCAGACATGAGCGAAACGGCCGACCGCGCAACATCCAAAAATCTTTCTAGCTTGCGCGCATTGTGGCCGTTTTTGTGGCCCTATCGCGGCCTTATGGTTGCGGCCTTACTTGCTTTGGTTCTGACGGCTTCGATTTCGCTGGTCTTTCCATTGGCGGTGCGCCGCGTGATCGACACCTTTAATGTGGAACAGGTTGGATTGCTGGATCAGTATTTTGGTGCGGCCATCGCGATTGCGGCGCTATTGGCGCTGGGTACAGCGGTGCGGTATTCTCTGGTCACGCGCTTGGGCGAACGGGTTGTGACCGATATTCGCAAGGCCGTCTTTGGCCGTGTCATCGGGATGGGGCCAAGCTTTTATGAAACGATCCTAACGGGCGAGGTTCTTAGCCGCATTACAACGGACACCACGCTGATCCTTTCTGTGATTGGATCATCAGTTTCTATTGCGCTGCGCAACCTACTGATCTTTGTCGGTGGGTTGGGGATGATGTTGCTGACCTCGGCAAAGCTGACAGGTTTGGTTTTATTGATTGTGCCTGCTGTCATTATTCCAATCCTTACCTTGGGGCGCCGCCTGCGAAAGCTGAGCAAGGAAAACCAAGATTGGATTGCAAACAGTTCGGGTAAAGCCTCTGAATACCTTGGGGCTGTGCGAACGGTTCAGGCCTTCACGCATGAGGCGCTGACGCGCGAATCCTTTGATGATGTGTCTGAAAAAAGCTTCGTCTTGGCGCGTCGTCGGATTATCGCACGCGCATGGATGACGGCAATCGTGATCTTTTTGGTCTTTACCGGTGTAGTGGGGGTTTTGTGGATTGGTGCTAATGATGTGCGTACCGATCAAATGACTGCAGGCACATTGGTGCAGTTTTTGATTTATTCTATTATGGTCGCGGGTGGTGTCGCGGCCCTCTCTGAAATCTGGGGAGAATTGCAGCGCGCCGCAGGGGCAACCGAACGCTTGGTTGAATTGCTCTCGATCGAGGACACGGTCCAAGACCCAAGCGCACCCCGAACTCTATCTACGCCTGTGTCTGGTGCCATCACATTTGACGCGGTAACGTTTCATTATCCACAGCGTCCCAATACTGTTGCGCTGGACGACGTCGCGTTTCAAGTGGCAGCCGGGGAAACCGTGGCGATTGTCGGCCCCTCGGGCGCCGGTAAATCCACGATCATTCAAATGCTGTTGCGCTTTTATGATCCAGAGGCTGGGGGCATCACAATCGATGGCGTCAATTTGCGCGACATGGCGCGCCATGATTTTCGCCAACACATCGCCTTGGTACCACAGGATGCGGCGATCTTTGCGGTGTCTGCCATGGAAAACATCCGCTTTGGTCGACCAGAGGCCAGCGACGCGGATGTCATCGCCGCGGCCAAGGCCGCAGCGGCACATGATTTCATCTCTGCCTTGCCTGATGGGTACGACACCTATGTTGGGGAACGCGGTGTGATGTTGTCGGGCGGTCAAAAACAACGCATAGCCATTGCGCGCGCAATCCTGCGGGATGCACCCATCCTGCTGCTGGATGAAGCAACCAGCGCCTTGGACGCAGAAAGCGAACGTTTGGTTCAGGCGGCTGTTGAAAACCTATCGGCGGATCGCACGACCTTGGTAATCGCGCACCGTTTGGCAACCGTGAAAAAGGCGGATCGCATTCTGGTCATGGATCAGGGCAAAATCGTCGCCCAAGGAACGCACGATAGCCTGATTGCCGAACAGGGGCTATATACCCGTTTGGCCAAGTTGCAATTTACAGCCGGATTTGACCCAAGTTAAACTTGTGGCGACTTAAATTTGGCTTGATTTTCCACCCCTTTCTACATCATTGTACAAAGCTAAAAAACAGGGAGGAATGGCCAAATGCAGTGGGCGTCACTAGAAGACACACGGGCCTTGGAAGAAGAGTGCACGTGGGCGGAACGCGATGTGCCAGTCACACTTTATGAGCTGTTGACGCGGACCAAGAATAACTTTGGATCACGTCCTGCGGTTAGTTATCAGTTAACATCAGGACCCAAGGATAAGGCCGAAACGTTATCTTGGAATGAGTTGCATCAAAAAACAACGCAAACGGCGAATATGTTCCGTGCCTTGGGTGTGGGGCCAAATGATGTCGTGGCCTATATTCTGCCAAATGCCACCGAAACGGTTTTGTCCGTTTTGGGCGGGGCTGTTGCAGGGATTGTGAACCCGATCAACCCGTTGTTGGACGCAGATCAGATTGCTGCCATATTGCGCGAAACAAATGCCAAGGTTGTCGTGACACTAAAGGCGTTTCCAAAAACCGACATTCCACAAAAGGCGGCCGCAGCGGTGGCCGCGGCCCCAAATGTCAAAGCGGTGATCGAAGTTGATCTGCTGCGCTATCTGACATTCCCGAAATCAGTGATTGTACCCTTGATCCGTCCGAAAAATCCGGTGTCGCATCAGGCAAAAATCTATGATTTTAACGCATTGATGGCGCAACAAAACACCACCTTGGATTTCGCGGACGTGCGCGAAGATCGCGTGGCAGCCTATTTCCACACAGGCGGCACCACGGGCATGCCAAAGGTTGCGCAGCACACCTATTCAGGGATGGTATACAACGGTTGGTTGGGCGACACATTGTTGTTCACCGAAGAGGATGCCGTGATCTGTCCATTGCCCTTGTTTCACGTCTTTGCGGTGCATGTGATTTTGATGGCCATGGTGTCATCTGGGGCGCATGTGGTGTTCCCAACACCTGCGGGCTATCGTGGGGATGGGGTGTTTGACAATTTCTGGAAATTGATCGAACGCTGGGGCATCACGTTTGTGATTACCGTTCCAACGGCGATTTCTGCCCTGATGCAGCGTCCTGTGGACGCGGATATTTCCACCGTGAAAACATCCTTCTCGGGGTCTGCGCCACTGCCGTTGGAACTGTTCCGCCGCTTTGAAGAAGCCACAGGCGTCACAATTGTTGAAGGCTATGGCCTGACCGAGGCGACGTGTCTGGTCTCTTGTAACCCCGTTGATGGTGAGAAAAAGGTTGGCTCTGTCGGGCTGAATTTCCCATACACTGATGTCAAAGTCATCAAAACCGTGGACGGTGAAATGGTGGAATGTGGTGTGGATGAAGTTGGCGAAATCTGTATCGCAAACCCAGGCGTGCGTCCGGGTGACACCTATACTGAGGCCGACAAAAACAAAGACCTTTATTATAATGAAGTCTATCTGCGTACGGGCGATTTGGGCCGCAAGGATGCGGATAAATATCTGTGGATCACAGGCCGTGCCAAAGATTTGATCATCCGTGGTGGTCACAACATTGATCCCGCCCTGATCGAAGAGGCTCTGTTGGGCCATGATGCCGTGGCCTTTGCCGGTGCGATTGGTCAGCCAGATGCCCACGCGGGTGAAATTCCATGTGCATACGTGGAATTGGTCGCAGGGGCCGAGGTGAGCGAGGAGGAATTGATGGCCTTCTGCATAGAAAATGTCACTGAACGCGCAGCCCATCCAAAACATATGCAAATTTTGTCAGAGCTGCCCAAAACAGCCGTGGGCAAAGTGTTCAAACCTGATCTGCGCAAAAGCGCGATTACACGCATTTACAATGCGGCACTGGCCGATGCGGGGGTTGATGCATCCGTCGTGTCCGTGAGGGACGATAAAAAGCGCGGCCTTGTCGCACAAGTCTCAGGTGGAGCAGATGACGCGGCCATCGGCGGCGTGCTGGGTGCCTTCATCAATCAGTGGGAACGCGCACAACCCGCGTGATGTAATAAGATCATGCGCGTATGGATCCGCGTGTGATCTACCAACACTGTCAAAAATGTTTACTGCTGTTTCGCGTCGGGACCGCAGAACATATTGTAAAGCAATTCAATAAGTTGCGCGGTGTTATTGTTTGCCAATGAATAATATATGGTTTTCCCGTCACGACGGGTGTCAACCATGCCGTCCTCGCGCAGGCGAGCCAACATCTGGCTTACGGCAGCTTGGCGACAGTTTAGGATGTCTTCCAATTCGCTTACGGATTTTTCGCCAGATCCCAAATGGCATAGGATCATCAAACGCCCCTCATGCGCCATTGTTTTCAGGAAGTTCGCCGCAAGTGCCGCGTTTGTTTCCAGCTCTTTTGGAGGGGGTTTTAAATCGACTGCCATGTTACGCCTGTTATAAATTTTGGCCGTAGCATGACATATTCGCTTTTTGAGTTCAATTCTTTATCGGCGCGCCCCCTTGAAACGAATTGCCGTTTTGATAGTCACAGGGATCGTCCTGCATCATCAAGTGCAAACCTGTGCCCGTAAACGGATGGGCGCGGGCCAAATCCTCGTCCACATCAATCCCCAAACCTGGGGCGGTTGGGGCGGGGATATATCCGTTCTCCACCCGTATGCTGCCCTTGATCAATTGATCGTGGAACGGGGTTTCAATGGTTTCTGCGATCAATAGGTTGGGAATGGACACGGCCAAGTGCACATTGGCGGCCCATTCAATGGGCCCCGCATAAAGGTGCGGTGCCATTTGCGCATTAAAGATTTCGGCAATCGCGGCAGTTTTCTTCATCTCCCAAATGCCACCTGCACGCCCCAATGCGGGTTGCAGGATTGACGCACCGCCTGTACGCAGCACCGTCCCAAATTCCGCCTTTGTCGTCATGCGTTCACCCGTGGCAATGGGGATGTTCACGGCGCGTGCGACGTTCGCAAACTCCAGCAGGTTGTCTGGGGGAATGGGTTCTTCATACCAAAGGGGATTATAGGGTTCGATCGCCTTGCCCAAACGAATGGCGCCATCGGTGTTGAACTGACCATGGGTGCCAAACAGGATATCGGCCCTGTCGCCAACGGCGGCGCGGATGGCGGCGCAGAATTCAACCGACATGGAAATATCGCTTAGGGCGGGGTGGTGGCCGCCGCGCATGGTATATGGACCAGCGGGATCAACCTTGACTGCTGTGTAGCCACGCGCAACCAAATCCGTGGCACTTTCTGCGTTCCATTCAGCATTCGTCCAGAATTGGGATACATCGTGATGTGCCATTGGATAAAGATAGCTATAGGCGCGCACACATTCATTCATCATCCCGCCGAGCAAAGCCCAAACGGGGCGATCCCGATCCTTGCCCAAGATATCCCAACAGGCGATTTCCAATCCTGAAAAGGCCCCCATGACCGTTAAATCAGGGCGCTGTGTAAAGCCCGATGAAAACGTACGACGAAACATGCGTTCCACGTTTTCTGGATTTTCGTTCAGGAAATAGCGAGAAAATACATCTGTGATGACGGCGCGCATGGCCTCTGGCCCGATGGACGAGGCATAGCATTCGCCCCAACCTGTAATGCCCGTGTCCGTTGTCAGTTTCACCAATATCCAATACTGCCCTCCCCATCCTGGTGCAGGGGGGGCGGTGACGATAATATCCAGATCCGTTAGACGCATGAAACGCTTCCTTTAGATGTCAAATTCGATGACATTGCGCTTGGCCGATCCTGATTTTGTATCTTCGATCGCCTCGTTGATTCGATCCAAACGCCAACGGCCCGACACCAATTCATCCAATTTCAGGCGGTCTTGTTGGTACATATCGACCATCCATGGAATATCGCGTTGGATCACCACATCGCCCATTTTTGAACCAACCATGCCTTGGGACACGGCGGCCATCATCACAGGTTCATAGGTGGAGCTTTCGCCCGATTTTGGCATGCCCACCATTACAACCTTGCCGCCATATCCCAAATATCGGGGGGCCTGATCGTAAACTGCACTGACGCCAACGGTGACAAAGACTGCGTCTGCACCACGCCCAATCGCCTTTTTCGCATCACGCCATGGGGCGTCACCCGTTGCCAAGACACCATCCGTTGCGCCAAACTCTTTGGCGATTTCCAATTTCTCTTCGCTCATGTCCACGGCGACAATGCGGCGTGCGCCCGCGATACGTGCGCCCTGAATTGCATTTAGGCCAACACCCCCTGCGCCAATCACCACAACGTCCTGACCGGGGCGCAACGCTGCGGCATTCACAACCGCGCCGACGCCCGTGATCACACCACAGGCCAAAAGAGAGGCAGAGGCAAAGGGAACGCTTTCAGGGATTTTCACGACTTGGGATTGGGCAACAACCACCTTTTCCGCAAATGCCCCACAGGCCATCGCCTGCATTAGGGGGGCGCCCTCGGCTGTTTTGATCGGTCCTTCAACCCCATCCACAGGAGTTTCGCAAATGGTTGGCGCGCCCCCTGAACAGTTTGAACAATATCCACAGGCGCGGATCAGGGTCACAACGACATGATCGCCAACATTCAGACCGCGCACATTATCCCCAACCGCGCTTACACGGCCCGCGGCCTCGTGCCCATAAACCGCAGGCAGGAACCCACCCCAGTCCCCATTGGCAAAGGAAATATCCGAATGGCAAATCGCGACGGCACCCAATGTGACCTCGATTTCTTCATTTTCAGGTGCGCGCAGGTCGATATCCTCGACATGCAGGGGTTTGCCAAATTCGTGGCATACGGCAGCTTTGATGCGGGTCATCTTATGTCCTCACTGATTTTTCGTCAGTTTGGAACAGACAGGCGCAGACGCAAGCCCGAAATCGTCATCAATGGTCGTTAGGCGGCATTATTTTTGCGAAGGGATGCGAAAGAACACCAAGAGAGCGATCAGAACCAAGATGCCCGAGATGAAAAAGGGCATGCCCGGGAAATAAAACGCGCTGTCATCTTTGCTAAACGCGTAAAAGATGCTGGTCATCGTGATCGGTGTGATCATCATGGCCAAGGCGTTCAAACTGCTAATAACACCCTGCAATGCGCCTTGATTTCTGTCCCCCGCGGCACGTGACATCCAGGCCTGCAGTGGGGGTTGGGCAATCACGCCAAGGGCCGCAAATGGGATCATCATCAATAGGATTATCCCGTTCGTCATGATTGAGATGAGCCACAGCGATATTACCTCAATCACCAATCCATAAATTAATGTGCGCCGTTCGCCAAAACTGGCGATAAAGGGTTTGACCAATGCCCCCTGAACAACCGCAAAACAAACCCCATAAATGGTCAGCGATATCCCAATCATCCCGGGTGACCAGTCAAAGCGCACTTCGGTGAAAAAGGGCCAGATGGCCGCATAAATCGCGGTGCCGATGGAATAAAGAAGAAAGACAATGAACATGTCCCGCAATCCGCCCAATTTGGCCAGCGCCTGAAATGCACCAAAGGGGTTGGCGCGACGCCAATCAAAGCTTTGGCGGATATCATCCGTTACGCTTTCGCGCAGCCAAATCGCACAGGACAGGGCGTTTAGCGCGGCTAAGGCCGCCGCCGCATAAAACGGGGCGCGCGGGCCAAATTCACCCAGCAGGCCGCCCAAAACGGGCCCCAAAACAAACCCCATACCAAAGGCCGCCCCGACAAGCCCAAAACGCGCAGCCTTCTCCTCAGACGTGGAAATATCGGCGATATAGGCCGAGGCTGTGGCATGGGTCGCCGCCGTTATCCCGCCCACAATCCGCCCGATCAGCAATAACCAAACGGTCTGCGCCACAGCCATGATCAGATAATACGCAACCATCACGATCAAAGAGATCAGGATCACAGGTTTGCGTCCCACCCGATCTGACAGAGTGCCCAGAAGGGGGCCAAATAGAAATTGCATCATCGCAAAAACCGAGGCAAATGCGCCGGCCCAAACCGATGCATCGGCAGTTGTGGAATTGGGTAGGACCGATTTGAACAATTCGGGCATCACAGGGATCATGATGCCGATCCCCATCGAGTCGAGCAGTACCGTCATCAAGATGATGATAACTGGGAAGTTGATTTTTGATTTGTTCACGATGTCTCTGCCTCTTTGGCGCGCACGGCAAAGGCGTGGGCCTGCTCTGGCGCGGTGCCCATTTGATTTGCGCTGCCAAACTGGGCGGCATCGTTGAATGGATACTTTGTTTTTGCCAAGGCGATCAAATTTGATCCTGTGGCCAGTGCCTCTTGGCACAATTGTTTGACGGTGGCTTGCGCCTCGGTGCGGGGCATCGTTTTGGCCAATTCAAAACTTAACGCCTCGGCATGGATCATTTCGTTCGTGGCTGTGATCTGTGCTGACAGCGCCGTTTGGTTTGGCGATACAGCAGCAGAGATATCATTTGCAATTGTCAGGGCCGCCATGGCCCCCAAACACAATTGG
>Ga0255767_1000459_pt1 | contig 37069 bp, 35 predicted proteins | sample 071ome_24_FD_179967 | JGI IMG/M metagenome (GOLD analysis project Ga0255767, IMG submission 179967) | Coastal salt marsh microbial communities from the Groves Creek Marsh, Skidaway Island, Georgia - 071402CT metaG (version 2) | ecosystem: Environmental > Aquatic > Marine > Intertidal zone > Salt...
CACCTGGCAGGCAATCATGTTCACTTCGTCGGCGAAGGTCACCGCGACGATCATGTCGGCATCGCGCGCACCCGCCGCCTCCAGGACGTCCGGGTGGGACGCGAAACCCACCATCGCCGTGACATCGAGCGTGTCGCGGATACGCCGGATCAGGTCCGGGCTCTGGTCGATAACGGTGACATCCACACGCTCCGCGGCCAATTCGCGCGCGATGCTTGAGCCAACCTGGCCGCCGCCACAGATAATCGCTTTCATTCGAAGATTCCGGGTCTCGGTCCGGCCTTTGGGCTTCGCCCGTCAGGCCGTTGAATACCGGCTCCTAGTCCGTACTGCGTATCGTCGGCCCCTGAACGCCGAGCGACTTGAGCTTGCGGTGCAATGCCGAACGTTCCATTCCGACAAAGGCTGCCGTCTTGGATACATTACCACCGAAACGATTGATCTGCGCCTCCAGATACTGGCGCTCGAATTCCTCGCGCGCATCGCGCAGCGAAAGGCTCAGAAACTCGGTCTGACCGGCCCCCTGCAACGCGCGCGGGGTGCGCTCGCTCAGCTCCGGCGGCAGCATGTCGGCGCGGATCGGCTGAAGCGGGTCGGACGGTGCCATAATCGTCAGCCATTCGATGACATTGCGTAGCTGGCGGACATTCCCCGGCCAGTCATGGGCCTGCAGCGCCGACATGGCGTCCGGCCCGATCCGGCGCGGCGGCATGCCCCCGGTCTCCGCCGCGCGGCGAATGAAATGATCGGCCAGGCGCGGGATATCCTCTCGTCGTTCTGACAGGTCCGGTACTTCCAGTGGCACGACGTTAAGCCGGTAATAGAGATCCTCGCGGAACCGTCCTTCGGAAATTTCCTGCTGAAGATCGCGTTTTGTGGTCGCCACGACGCGCACATCGACCTGGATTTTCTGGCGACCGCCGACCGGCTGGAAGGTCTGTTCCTGCAGCACCCGCACGATCTTGCCCTGGGTCTCGAGCGGCATGTCGCCGATCTCATCGAACAGCAACGTCCCGTTGTGCGCCTGCTCGAATAGGCCGATCTTGCGCCCCTCCTCGTCGCTCGCGCGTGAGGCTTCAACGCCGAAAAGTTCCGGCTCCATCCGCTCCGGCGCCATTGCAGCACAGTTGACGACGACGAAGGGCTGGTCTGCCCGGCGTGAACGCTCATGGATCATCCGCGCGGCGACTTCCTTGCCCGATCCTGCAGCCCCGTGAATCAGCACCCGGCTGCCTGTCGGTGCCACCTTGTCCACCGCCTGACGCAACTGGACGATGGCGGGCGCCTCGCCCACCATTTCGCTTTCCGGACCTGCACGCAGGCGCAGTTCGCGGTTTTCCCGGCGCAAGCGCGCCGCCTCGATGGCGCGCGCGACCACCAGAATCAGACGGTCGGTCTTGAACGGCTTCTCGATGTAGTCATACGCACCGATCTTGATGGCCTGGACTGCCATCTCGATAGAACCGTGCCCGCTGATCATCACCACCGGCAAGCCGGGGTGTTCACGCCGGATGATGTGCAGGAGCTCCATTCCATCCAGGCGGCTGCCCTCGAGCCAGATATCGAGGATGACGAGGCTGGGCCGGCGCGCCGCGATCTGCTCGATCGCAGCTTCCGAATTCGCGGCCTCGCGCGTTTCGTACCCTTCGTCCTGCAGAACACCGGAGATCAGCAGACGAATGTCGTCTTCGTCATCGACTATGAGAATTTCGTCTGCCATCGCTATTCGCCGGCAATTTTCCGTTCTGTACGCCCGCGCGCATGGGTGCGCGGCAGCGTGATCGTGACACTCGCCCCGGGACCTTCGGAACGGTCGGCCAGGCGGATTGATCCCCCGTGCTGTTCGACGATCCGCGACACGATCGCAAGGCCGAGGCCCGTTCCCTTTGTTCGCGTGGTCACATAAGGTTCCGTCAGTCGGTCACGTTCCTTCACGGGCAAACCCCGCCCGTTGTCTTCGACCGTAATCGACGCGTTGTTCCCGGATTCGGACAACGTCAAAGAAATCCAGCCCGGCTCTTCCTTACGTTCCTCGCGCCCCTCTATGGCATCCACGGCATTCTGCACGAGGTTGGTGAGCGCCTGGTTGAGCAGGCCCCCGTCGCATTCCGCCTTCACCCCGCCCTCGGGAAGATGAGATTCAAAGCGGATATTTCTGTGCGCCTGCTGTTGCAGGAACAGGGCCTCGCGGCAGATACGCGCAAGATCGACCGCCTCCAGCACGGCGTTTGGCATGCGTGCGAAGGACGAGAATTCGTCCACCATGCGCCCGATATCGCCCACCTGCCGCACAATGGTATCGGTACACTGGGCGAACGTTTCAGGGTCGGATTTGACCTCGGCGAGATACTTCCGTTTCAGGCGTTCGGCGGAAAGCTGGATCGGCGTCAGCGGGTTCTTGATTTCATGGGCGATACGGCGCGCGACGTCGGCCCAGGCGGCCTTGCGCTGCGCCGATTGCAGTTCTGTCACATCGTCGAAAGTGACCACGAAGCCGATGACATCCTGTCGCGCATCACGCTCGGCTGCGATGCGCACATGCAGCGTTCGGACCTCGCCATCCGATTCCACCATGATCTCGTCCTCGACCAGCCGATCAGGCTCGGCAATCGCGCGCGCAACAGTTTCGGCGAATTCCGGCACGGCCTCGCCGAGCGGCCGTCCCATAAGTTCTTCCAGTCCGATCCCCAGCAGGGCGGTCGCAGGGCGGTTCGGAAGGCTCACCCGGCCCGCGCGGTCGAGGCCGATCACCCCGGCGGAAACGCCGGCCAGCACAGCCTCGGTGAACCGACGCCTATCTTCCAGTTGGCGGTTGGCCTCCGTGAGCTCGCCGCGCTGTTCATCAAGCTGGCGGGTCATGCGGTTGAACGCTCGCGTCAGCATCCCGATCTCGTCATCGGCGCGGGAGGCCTCCTGCAGCTGCACACCCAGATTGCCGGAACGGACCATCTCGGCCGCCTGGACAAGGCTCGCAATCGGGCGCGAAAGCCGGTTTGCGAACCCCAGCCCGACACCAACCGATGTCAGCAGCAGCAACAGGGTCACTATTGCGAAGATGGCCGCGAGCTCGAGTTCCAGTCGCGAGCGTCGGGTCTCCGCCTGCGCATATTCGCTGGCAGCGCTTTTGGTCGTCTCGCGATAGCGCAGCACATTGGGGTCGATGAAACGCCCGAGATAGAGAAACGCTTGGGGACTGGTGTTGAGGCCAACAAGCGCACGCACCCGATCCTCGTTCTCACTGGTCAGCACGACGGGCTGGCCCTTCGCCGCGTCGGCGACCGCCAGCGTCGGCGGCAAGTCGAACAGGAGCGACGATGTGAAACCGGCGCGTGCGATCACGCGGCCATTGCGGTCGAACAGGACCGCACCCGGAACCGAGCGGCGTTCGGTCTCATCCTCCATGATTTCACGGGCGCGCTGCGGATCAAGCGCGATTCCGGGCCAGACCCTGTTCAACTCGTCCGCAATGCCCAGGGCGTCGGTACGGATGGTCTGGCGATGTTCTTCCAGATAGGCCTCGGACACGAGGACTGAACTTTCAACCGCCTGGCGCACACGCTCGCTAAACCAGGCTTCGACCACGAGGTTGAAGAACAGGGCTGCCAGTACTGCCACCAGGATTGCTGGCGTGATGGCCACGACCGAGAACAACCCGACCAGGCGGACATGCATCCGCGCACCGGCCAGGCCCGCGCGGCGCTGCACCCAGATGCGGACCATGGCGATCAGCACGACCGCGCCCAGCGCCAGCACCAGCACAAGGTCGATGACCAGCAACACGAACAGGGCGTTGTCGCCTAGTCCGAAGTTGGTGTTTCCGGTCAATGCGAAGAAGGTGCCGAGACCCGCCAACACAGCCGCGATCATCAGCGCGATGGCAACCCGACGCGCGATCCCGGCGCGCTGCCCCCAGGCGAGCGCATTCTGCACGGTGCCGCTGTGACGAACGGCACCGCCGCCGGGGTATTCCGCCGGCGTATCGGACGTCACGTGCAGACCGCGTTGATGCGCGTTCTGGGGAGATATCTCGTCGCTCATCAGTTGCTCGATAAAGCGTGCGTTCCGCCCGCTTTCATTGACCGACGAAAACGTGAACCGGAAGACGCGCTATTTTACGCCCCGCACGACTTCAATGTCTAACTCACGGATTTTCTTGCGCAATGTGTTCCGGTTTAGGCCAAGCAGATTCGCCGCGCGAACCTGATTGCCGCGCGTGGCCTCAAGCGACAGCGCGATCAGCGGGCGCTCCATCTCGTGCAGGATGCGGTTGTACAGGCCTGCCGCCGGAAGTCCGTCGCGATGAGCGGAAAAATACGCCCGCAAATGCCGCTCGATTGCGTCGGACAGGGACTCCTCGTCGTTGCGGGCCTCACCTTCGCCCGATGGCGAAGAGTGCGCCAGCTCCGCCTCGATGGTTTCCACACTGATGACGTCCTGGCTGTAGAGCGCGGTAAGGCGCTGCACCAGGTTTTCCAGTTCGCGCACATTGCCGGGCCAGCGATAGTTCTGAAGCCGCTCGACCGCCTCAGGAACGAAGGTTTTGGGCGGCATGCCACTGGCTTCCGCATTGGACAGGAAGTGCGCGATCAGTTCGGGAATATCCTCGGTCCGTTCGCGCAACGGCGGGATGCGCAACGGCACGACGTTGAGCCGGTAGTAGAGGTCCTCGCGGAACAGTCCCTGACGAACGGCTGCGCGCAGATCGCGGTGGGTCGCGGCGACAATGCGCACATTGGTCGAAATCGGGGTGCGGCCGCCGACCGTGGTGTATTCGCCCTCCTGCAGAACGCGCAGCAGGCGCGTCTGCGCCTCGATGGGCATATCGCCGATCTCGTCGAGGAACAGTGTACCGCCCTCGGCCTGCTCAAAACGGCCGGCGTAGCGGTTGGTGGCCCCGGTGAACGCACCTTTCTCGTGACCGAACAACTCGCTTTCAATCAGCTCACGCGGGATCGCCGCCATGTTGATCGCCACAAAGGGGCCGTAACGGCGCTTGCCGTAATCATGCAGGGCGCGTGCCACCAATTCCTTGCCGGTCCCGGACTCACCCGTGATCATCACCGTCAGATCGGTGTTCATCAGGCGCGCGAGTACCCGGTAGATGTCCTGCATGGCCGCCGAACGGCCGATCAGCGGGAGGTCTTCTTCCCCGTCTCCGGGAAGCGATGCCTTTGGCGCACCCGCGTTCTTGCGTTCCGACAGGGCGCGTTCCACCACCTCGACCACTTCCTTGAGGTCGAACGGCTTGGGCAGGTATTCGAAAGCGCCGCGCTCGGCGGCACGAACGGCGGTCAGCAGCGTGTTCTGCGCACTCATCACCACGATGCGCAGATCAGGGCGGATCTTGCGGATGCGCGGGATGAGGTCGAGGCCGTTCTCGTCCGGCATCACCACATCCGTGATGACCAGATCGCCCTCACCGTCGGAAATCCACTTCCAGAGGTTCGCCGCGGTTCCCGTTGTCCGGACATCGTGCCCGGCCCTGCCGAGTGCCTGGCTGAGGACCGTTCGGATACCGCGGTCGTCATCGGCGACAAGGATCGTCGCACCGCTCATTCTGCCGTACTCCCTACCGTTTCATCGACCGGCAGCATCACCTTGAACTCCGTCCCGTTTTCATCGCTGTCGAGGTCCACCACCCCGCCGTGATCGCCGACCAGTTTGGCCACCAGCGCCAGACCCAGGCCCGAGCCGTTCTTCTTGGTCGTGACGAACGGATCGAAGAGGTACGGACGCACATCGGCGGGGACGCCGGGGCCGTTGTCCCGCACGGAAATCTGGATCGGCAGATCGACCCGCTCGCCCGAACCGGGCAGAGTCAGGCGCAGACCATGGTGATAGCGGGTCTCCAGCACGATCTCGCCGCCATTGGCAGGTACGGCTTCAGCCGCGTTTTTCACGAGGTTCAGAAACACCTGAACCAGCTGGTCGCGGTTTCCATAGACCATCGGCAGCGACGGATCGAACGCCGCGCGGAAATGCACATTCCGCCCGAACCCGTTCTGCGCCAGCTTCTGGACCCGGTCGATCACCTCATGGATATTGACGGGACCGCGTTCAGGCAGCCGGTTGTCGGAGAACTGCTCCATCCGGTTGACGAGGGACACGATCCGGTCGGCCTCGTCGCAGATCAACTTGGTCAGTTCGCGCCCGCTCTCGTCCACGCCGTCTTCAAGAAGCTGGGCGGCGCCGCGAATGCCCGACAACGGGTTCTTTACCTCATGGGCCAGCATCGATGCCATGGCGGTAACGGAACGCGCTGCGCCGCGGTGGGCGAGCTGCTTGTCGATGTGCCGTGCCAGGGTCTGCTCGTTCAGGCTGATGACCACCGTGCCCGAGCCGTCGAACCAGGGCTGCGCATAGACTGAAACCATCCGCTCTTCGAGGCGCGGCCCCTCAAGATTGACGCCACGTTCCGAGTAACTGGCACCCGCCACCCGGCACTTGTGTATGATAAAAAACAGAGGGTTATCAGGTGACAATAATGTTGTAAGAGAGCTGCCGACCAGCATGTAGGCACCGGTTCCGAACAGCTGCTCTGCCGCATAGTTCACATAGACAATCTCGTCATCGGCATCGACCGCGATAATCGCGTCGGCCAGGAGATTGAGGATCGCCGAGGGATCGATATCGATCGCAGGCTTACGCTGACGTACTGAACCTGATCTCGGCATTACGCAGTCTCCAGAGCGGGCGTAGCGTCACGGAAACGGGTCAGCTCACGCATGATCACATCCGGATCCAGGGTGTTGTTGACGACATTGCGGAATTCTGCGGCACCCGGCACTCCCGTCAGGTACCAGCCAACATGTTTACGCGCGTTGCGGATGCCGGTGCTCGCGCCGTACAGGCTCATCATGGCGTCCAGATGTTCGCGCATGATCGCCCAGCGCGCCCGGATATCGGGGTCGCGGCGCCGTTCACCGGTCGCCAGATAGTGCGCGACAAAACCCGGAAACCAGGGACGGCCCTGCGCGGCGCGGCCGATCATCACTGCATCTGCCTGCGAGGCTTCGAAACAGTTCTCGGCGTCCTCGAAAGAGCGAATGTCGCCGTTGGCGATCAGCGGAACACGAACCGCGTCCTTGACCCCTGCGATGAAGTCCCAGTCGGCCTTGCCGGTATAAAACTGGCAACGGGTGCGGCCGTGCACAGTCAGCATCTGAACGCCAACGTCTTCGGCGATGCGCGCCAGTTCGACGGCATTGCGGCTGTTGTCATCCCAGCCGGTGCGCATCTTCACGCTCACCGGGACGTCCACGGCGGAGACCACTTCACGCATGATATCAGTGGCCAGAGGCACGTCGCGCATCAGCGCGGACCCCGTCGCTTTCCGGACCACTTTCTTGGCCGGGCAGCCGAAGTTGATATCGATCATCTCGGCGCCACGGTCTGCGGCGAACCGCGCGGCCTCCGCCATCACATCGGGTTCGGTTCCTGCCAACTGGATACAGACGGGACCGTCATTGCGGTCGAACAGCATACGGCGTGCCGACTGCCGGCTTTCGCGCAGCATCTCCCGGCTCGCGACCATCTCGGACACCACCAGGCCCACACCATAGCGTGCAGCCAACCGGCGGAACGGCAGATCGCTCACCCCCGACATCGGCGCCAGCACCACGCGGTTCGCCATGGTGACCGGACCGACGGTCAGAGGTTCTGATTTATGAGCCCCAATGCTGACCAAAATTTGTTCACCAAAGTTGATTGGTCATCAAATAAGCAGATTAGGGCATTTTGTGCAATGCAACAAGGCTGATACTTAGGGCTGAGACAAAATGACATCCGTCACAAATTTGACGCCCGGAAAAGCCAACGTGATCAACAGGTAGGCGGCCAGGACGAGCCGCGCCGCCTGACGGCCGCGCAGACCGCTTCCGCGTTGCACCAACAACAATATCCCCACCACGACGAATGCCGCGAGGGACAGAATGGTCTTGTGTTCGAGGGGAACGAGCGCTCCGGCCCGGTAGAAATTCGCGGCAATACCCGTCGCCAGTCCCAGACCGAGAACAATCTCGGCCGCTAACAGCAACCGGTTCTGAACCCTTTCGCCGTCTGCCACCGACGGGATGGCATCGATCCAGCCCGGCGCTTCGTGCCGACGCAACGCGCGCTCTTTCACCCAAACCGCAAGGGCGGAAGCCGCCGCGAGCGTGATCAGCGCGTAGGTCACCAGCGAGACCCCGATATGGACCTGCAACCAGGCGGTCATCGCCGACGCCGGCAGTTCGTGTTCCGGCGCGGCCGACCACAGCAATGCGATCACACCGAGGGCCACCAGATAAGGCAGCAGGAACAACCGCAACCCGCGCACCGTCGGCGAGGCCAGACAGGCCAGCAGATAGACCAGCATGGTCGAAGCGATGATCGTCCATAGCGTGGCACTAAAGCCCGTGCGCCAGATGCCACCCTGAGCGGCGATCTCGAGGGCAAGCGGTCCCAGCGCCGCCACGACCAGCAATGCCCAGAACAGCCCTCCGCCATTCCCTCCGCGGCGTGGCGGCAGAACCGCCGCCGGCAGAAGCGTCAGAAGCGCGGCCAGTCCCAATGATGTCGATCCACCCATGATGGCCGTATCATAATCCGCGCCGCCGCGCCGGTCACTTTCCCTCGTATCGCGATCGCCTTGGCAACGCATGGGCGGACGACTAACGTGCGGCCACTTCCACACCCGGGGGTTTGCACTGGGGATATTGCGTGAGCGATACCGTTGCACTCGTGGTCGCGGCCGGACGCGGACGGCGTATGCCGGGCGAGCGACCCAAACAGTACCGTGACCTGTGCGGCAAGACGGTCCTGCGCCATGCGCTGGAGGCCTTCAGCGCGCATCCGGGAATCTCGCACGTCCAGGCCGTGATCCATCCTGATGACGCTGCGGACTTTGCGATGGCAACCGAGGGCCTTCGGCTCCCCGCCCCGATCCATGGCGGCGAGACGCGGCAGGAATCCGTCCGGCTAGGTCTCGAGGCCGTCGCCGGCGGCAAGCCCGCGAAGGTCCTGATCCATGACGGCGCGCGCCCTCTCGTGTCCGGCACTCTCATTTCCCGTGTCATCACAGCGCTCGACACCCGCGATGGCGCGATCCCGGCCCTGCCGGTCAACGACACGTTGAAGCGCGTGGACAGTGAACAGATCGGTGAGACGGTGTCGCGTGACAATCTGGTGCGCGCCCAGACGCCGCAGGGCTTTCGCTACGACGCGATCGTGCGGGCCCACAATGCCGCGCTCGGCCAGTCCCTGACCGACGATGCCGCGGTCGCCGAGGCGTTCGGCCTGAGCGTGGCCACGGTGCCGGGCGCGGAGGACAATCTGAAGATCACCCGTGAAGAGGATCTGGAGCGCGCCGCGCGAATTCTGGGCGGCGGCCTGGTCGAAACCCGCACAGGTACCGGCTTCGATGTGCACCGTTTTGCAGACGGCGATGTTGTCCACCTCGGCGGCATCGCCATCCCCCACAGCCAGTCGCTGTCCGGTCACTCGGATGCGGATGTCGCGCTGCACGCCCTGACAGATGCGCTTCTGGGTGCGATCGCGGACGGTGATATTGGCGCGCACTTCCCGCCCAGCGATCCGCAATGGCGCGGCGCGGCCTCCGATATCTTCCTTCGCCACGCGGCCGGCCTGCTGCGCGCGCGAGGCGGTCGTCTCGTCCACGCAGACCTGACGATCATCTGCGAAGCGCCGAAGGTCGGGCCGCACCGCGAGGCTATGCGCGCGCGGATTGCCGGAATTCTGGAAAGCGAACCTGGCCGCATCTCTGTCAAGGCGACCACCACCGAGGGGCTGGGCTTCACCGGCCGCAACGAAGGTATCGCCGCCCAGGCATGCGTCACCGTGGAGCTGCCCCGCACATGAACGAACCGCACGTTACCGATCCCGAAGAACCGCCCCGGCTGGCCCGGCTGATCGCCACATGGTTCGGCGCGGGCGACCTGCCCGGTGCGCCCGGCACATGGGGTTCCCTCGCCGCCCTGCCCTTCGCCGTGGTGATCGTGCTTGTCGCCGGGCAGTATCTGCTGGCCGCTGGCGTGCTGATCGCCTTCTTCGCGGGGGTCTGGGCATCAGGGAAACTCGCCGCGTTCCACCGGATGGAAGACCCCCAGCGCGTGGTGATCGACGAGGTGGCGGGCCAGTGGCTTGCGATCCTGCCGGTGGCCTATGACTGGCGGTTCTATCCGGTTGCGTTCATCCTGTTCCGCTTCCTCGACATCACCAAGCCGTGGCCGATCCGCAAGTTCGAGGAATTCCCCGGCGGGGTCGGCATCATGGCCGACGATATCGGCGCGGGCGTTTATGCCGGGGTCCTGACCTGGATCATTGGCGTCTGGCTCGGCACCGCCGGCACCCTGCCCACCCTGTTCGGGAACTGAGCTTCATGTTCGACACCCAACTCCTTCACGATGCCGCGGAGCTGCTGGAACTGTGCCGCCGCGCGAAACTGATGATCGCCACGGCGGAATCCTGCACCGGCGGGCTGATCGCCGGCTGCCTGACCGAGATCGCAGGGTCGTCGGATGTGGTCGAGCGCGGCTATGTCACCTACTCCAACGATGCCAAGCACGAGATGCTGGGCGTGCCGAAAATGGCCATCAACATCCACGGTGCGGTAAGCCGGGAGGTCGCGGTGGCGATGGCCGAAGGCGCGCTGAAACGATCCATGGCGGATCTCACCATCGCCGTCACCGGTGTCGCCGGTCCTGGCGGTGGCACGAAGGACAAGCCAGTCGGCCTGGTGCATTTCGCCAGCGCAGGCCGGGGGCGCCCGACCATCGACCATCACGAAATCTTCCCGGGCGATCGAGCAGCCGTACGCGACGCAACGGTACAAACAGCGCTTTCCATGCTCCGCAGCATGGTTCGCAACGAACACAGGAGCTGACATGAGCGACGGTTCGGTCAACAAATCCGCCTTCGACAGCCGGGACTTCTCGGCCATCTTCGATCACGTCTCCCTCGGTGTGAACAACATCGCGACGGCCCATACTTTCTACAGACCTGTTCTGGCCACGCTGGGACTGGAAGTGGTGATGGACAAGGACTTTGCCGTCGCCTTCGGCAACGGAACGGGCCGCCAGTGGTTCTGGGTGAGCGAACCCATCGAAGGCGAACGGAGTGTCACCGCCAATAACGGCGCACACTTCGCGTTTCTGGCCGAGAACCGGGCATCCGTTCGCGCATTTCACGAGGCTGCGCTCGCCGCCGGCGGCGCGGATGCGGGTGAGCCGGGCCTGCGGCCGGAATACATCCCGACCTACTACGGTGCGTTTGTGCTGGACCCCGACGGCAACAAGATCGAGGCGGTCTGCCGCAAGGCAGAGGACGGCTAGGCTTTCGCAGCTCCGCCATAGAGCTGGTTGGCCCGCTTCTCGAACGCACCGACCATGCGCGAGACGGCCTCGTGGAACAGCGCGCCGATCATCTTCTCGAGGATCTTGCTGCGGAACTCGAACTCCACGAAGAAGTCGATCTCGCATCCGCCGTCATCGCGAGGCACGAACACCCAGTGGTTTCGCAGGAACTTGAGCGGCCCATCTACATACTCGACATCGATGCGCGGCACCTCGTCCCCCTCGCCCGGGCGCAGATGCACCTTGGATGTAAACTTCTCGCGGACCAGCTTCAGACCGACCACGAGGTCCGACCAGACGATCTCACCGTCAGGTGTGTCCTCGCGTTTGCGGTTCCTCGCCGCGAGGCACCAGGGCAGGAACTCGGGATAGCTCTCCACATCCGCGACCAGCGCATAGAGCTGGTCGGGCCGGTACGGCAGGACGCGCTTTTCTTCGTGGGAGGGCACCGGAACGAAAGGTCGGAATCTATTCGGTCGCGGCCAGCTTCGCCTCGCGCGCGGCGCGCAGCTTCGCGAAATCGTCGCCCGCATGGTAGCTCGACCGGGTCAACGGTGTGGCGGACACCAGCAGAAAGCCCTTGCCCCGCGCCATCTTGGCGTAGCCCGCAAACTCGTCGGGCGTGACGAAACGGTCGATCTTGGCGTGCTTCGGCGTCGGCTGCAGGTACTGGCCGATGGTCAGGAAATCCACATGGGCCGCACGCAGGTCGTCCATCACCTGGCCGACCTCCTCGCGGGTCTCGCCCAGCCCGACCATGATGCCCGACTTGGTGAAGATGCCCGGCACGCGCGTCTTGATGTCTTCCAGCAGCTTCAGGCTGACGAAGTAGCGCGAGCCCGGACGGATCGACGGATACAGGCGCGGCACCGTCTCGAGGTTGTGGTTGAACACGTCCGGCGGATCGGCCGCCAGCAGGTCCAGCGCGCGCGCCTTCTCCTTGAAGTCGGGTGTCAGCACCTCGATGGTCGTGTTTGGCGCGGACTGCCGGATCGCGCGGACCACCTTACCGATATGCGCGGCCCCGCCGTCGGGCAGGTCGTCCCGGTCCACAGATGTGATGACCACATGCTCCAGCGCCATCCCGCCGACGGCGACGGCCACATTGGCGGGCTCCATCGGGTCGAGCGGCTTGGGAATGCCCGTCGCGACATTGCAGAAGGCGCAGGCGCGCGTGCAGGTGTCGCCCATGACCATGATGGTCGCGTGCTTCTTGGCCCAGCACTCGCCGATGTTCGGGCAGGCCGCTTCCTCGCAGACCGTGGCCAGGTTGAGGTCGCGCATCATTCGGCGCGTCTCGTGATATTCCTTGCTGGTCGGCGCCTTCACGCGGATCCAGTCCGGCTTGCGCTGGATCGGGTTGTCCGGGCGGTTGCGCTTTTCCGGATGACGCTCCGCCGCAGCGCGCGCCTTGTCAGAAATGATGTCCGAGCTCATGGGCTAGAAGTGGATCGTGCGCCCGTAAGCGTCAAGCACGGATTCGTGCATCATCTCGCTCAGCGTCGGATGCGGGAAGACGGTATGCATCAGTTCCTGCTCAGTCGTCTCCAGCGTCTTGGCCACGCTGTAACCTTGGATCAATTCGGTCACTTCCGCGCCGATCATGTGCGCTCCGAGCATCTCGCCCGTCTCCGCATCAAAGATCGTCTTGATCATGCCTTCCGGCTCGCCCAGCGCGATGGCCTTGCCGTTGCCCTGGAACGGGAAACGCCCGACCTTGATCTTGCGGCCGGATTCCTTGGCCTTGGCCTCGGTCAGGCCGATGGACGCCACCTGCGGATGGCAGTAGGTGCAGCCCGGAATCCGTGACTTGTCCATCGGGTGCAGGCCCTTCTCGCCCGCGATCTTCTCGACCGCGATGATACCCTCATGGGACGCCTTGTGCGCCAGCCAGGGCGCGCCGGCCACATCGCCGATGGCCCAGATGCCCTTCTCGCCCGTCTCGCCCCACGGATCGGTCACGATATGGGTGCGGTCCACCTCGATCTTTGTGCCTTCGAGGCCGATGTTCTCGACATTGCCGACGATCCCGACGGCCATGATGACCTTCTCGGCGGTGATCTTCTCCGCCTTGCCGCCCTTTTCGACTGTGGCGGTCACGCCGGTCTTTTTCTTGTCGAGGGATTTCACCGTCGCGCCGGTGACGATCTTCATCCCCTGCTTTTCGAAGGCCTTCGCAGCCATGGCCGAGATTTCCTCGTCCTCGACCGGCAGCACGCGGTCCATCACCTCGACCACAGTCACCTCGGCCCCGAGGGTCCGGTAGAAGGACGCGAACTCGATGCCGATGGCACCCGAGCCAACGACCAGCAGCGATTTCGGGAAAGAATCCGGCGTCATCGCCTCGCGGTAGGTCCAGACCTGCTTGCCGTCGGCCTCAAGGCCCGGCAAATCACGCGCGCGCGCGCCCGTCGCCAGGATCACGTTCCTGGCGGTGACGTCGGCGATCTTCTTGCCGTCCTTCTCGACGGTGAGCTTGCGCGCGCCGGCCTTGCCGCCGGCCAGCTTCGCCCAACCGTCGATCACCTCGACCTTGTTCTTCTTCAGCAGGTAGCCGACGCCCTGATTGAGCTGCTTGGCAACCCCGCGCGAACGCTCGACCACCTTCTTGATGTCGAAGGAGACGTTGTCCGCCTTCAAGCCGTAATCGGCCGCATGGGTCATGTAGTGGTAGATCTCGGACGTGCGCAGGAGCGCCTTGGTCGGGATACAGCCCCAGTTCAGGCAGATGCCGCCCAGATGGTTCGCCTCGATAACTGCGGTCTTCATGCCAAGCTGCGCGGCACGGATCGCGGCGACATAGCCGCCCGGTCCGCCACCGACCACAACCAGATCGAACGTCTTTTCAGCCATAGCAAGTCCCTCGCGGCAATTCGGTTTGGCGCAGCCGTTCGGCCTAGAGCAGCATTCCGACCGGGTTTTCGATCAGTCCCTTGAGGACGCCCAGGAACTCTGCCCCGATGGCGCCGTCGAGCGCACGGTGATCGACCGACAGGGTCAGTGACATGACCGTCGCAACCGCCAGTTCCCCGTTCTTCACGACCGGGCGCTGTTCACCCGCTCCGACCGCGAGGATCGCGCCCTGAGGCTGGTTGATCACCGCATCGAAGTTCTTCACCCCGTACATGCCGAGGTTGGAAATGGTGAAGGTGCCGCCCTGGAATTCCTCCGGCATCAGCTTGCCTTCGCGCGCACGCGCGGCCAGGTCCGCCATCTCCTCGGAGATCTGCTTCAGGCCCTTGAACTCGGCCCGGCGCACGATCGGGGTCACGAGACCTTCATCGATCGCGACTGCAACCGAGATATCGGCGTTCTTGTAGAGCCTGATGCCTTCATCCGACCAGGCGGCGTTGGCACGCGGCACCTGCATGAGCGCGGCGGCACAGGCCTTGATGATGAAGTCGTTGACCGAAATCTTGAACGCGCCGTCCTTGGCGCTTGCGTTCAGGTCCTTGCGAGCATTCAGGAGCGTGTCGATCTCGCAATCCATCGTCAGGTAGAAGTGCGGCACCTGCTGCTTGGACGCGGTCATGCGCTCGGCGATGACCTTGCGCATGTTCGACGGCTTGACGATCTCGTACTCGGCCTCGCCTTCCATGACCGGCGCGGACGGCGCGCTGCGGCCAGCCGCGGCAGGAGCCTTCGGCGCACCGGCATAGGATTCGATATCCGCTTTCACGATGCGGCCGCGCGGACCGGAGCCGGTCACGGTCGTAAGATCGATACCCTGCTGGGCCGCCAGGCGCCGCGCGAGCGGGCTCGCGATCACACGGCTGCCGTCTCGACCAGCAGGTGCAGCCGCGTGGGCCGGAGCCGGACTGGGCTTCGCCGGGGCACTGGCTGCCGGTGCGGGCTCCGCCTTCGGTGTTTCTTCGGCCTTGGCGGGTGCTGCGGGTGCGCTTCCGGCATTGAAACCGTCGAGCGCGGAGGCGTCCTCGCCCTCTTCCAGGATCACGGCGATGGGCGTGTTCACCGCCACCTCTTCCGTACCTTCGGCGACGAGGATTTTCCCGAGGGTCCCCTCATCGACGGATTCGACTTCCATCGTCGCCTTGTCGGTTTCGATCTCGGCAATCACGTCGCCCGGCGAAATGCTGTCGCCTTCCGACTTGAGCCAGCGCGCGAGGTTTCCCTCGGTCATGGTCGGCGACAGCGCCGGCATGAGAATGGGAATAGGCATCAGAAATCCCCCTGAAACAGAGCCGCAGGCATTTTATTGCTCTGCGCGGCGCGGCGTGTTGCGAATGTCATCGTCGTTGGAACACTTCGGGCAATCTTTGCCCGATATTCGCCCCGTGGGAGCGCGCTTGTGCCAATTCGGCGTGTCGCACCCGAAATCACGCGATCAGTCCTTGTAGCAGACGCGCTTGGCGGCAGCGGCGATACGGTCGGCCTGCGGAAGCGCGAGCGCCTCCAGATTGGCCGCGTACGGCATCGGCACGTCTTCGCCGGTCACGCGCAGGACGGGTGCGTCGAGATAGTCGAACGCCTCCTCCATCATCCGCATGCCGATTTCGGCGCCGATACCCGCATAGGGCCAGCCCTCCTCGACCGACACGATGCGGTTGGTGCGCTTTACCGATTCCACGATGGTGTGGGTATCCAGCGGGCGAATGGTGCGCAGATCGATGACCTCGGCCTCGATCCCTTCCGCTGACAGCATTTCCGCGGCTTCCAGTGCGCGGCCGACCATCAGGGAGAACGCCGTGATGGTGACGTCCTCGCCCGGGCGCACGACCTTGGCGCGGCCGATGGGAACGGTGAAGTCCTCGTCCGTCGGAACCTCGAAGCTCTGCCCGTAGAGAATCTCGTTCTCCAGGAAGATCACCGGATTCGGATCGCGGATCGCCGATTTCAGCAGCCCCTTGGCATCCGCACCGGAATACGGCGCGACGACCTTGAGGCCGGGACAGTGGCCGTACCAGCTCGCGTAACACTGGGAATGCTGGGCCGCGACGCGCGCGGCGGCACCGTTGGGCCCGCGGAAGACAATCGGCACATCCATCTGGCCGCCGGACATGTAGAGCGTCTTGGCGGCAGAGTTGATGATCTGGTCGATGGCCTGCATAGCGAAGTTGAACGTCATGAACTCGACGATGGGCTTCAGGCCCCGGAAAGCCGCGCCGACACCCAGACCGGCAAAGCCCTGTTCGGTGATCGGCGTGTCGATCACGCGCTTGTCGCCGAATTCCTCCAGCAGGCCCTGACTGACCTTGTAGGCTCCCTGGTACTGGGCGACTTCCTCGCCCATCAGGAAGACCTTCTCGTCGCTCCGCATCTCCTCGGCCATGGCGTCGCGCAGGGCTTCGCGGACGGTCATTTCGGCCGTCTCGCCGTCGTAATCCGCGTCCGGCGGCGGCGCGGACGCCTCCATCAGGACCGAAACCTTGCCCACATCCCCGTCATCGTCGCTGACGTCCGGTGTTTCCGCGCCAGCGGGTGCGACCTTCGCGGCAGGTGCCGCGACATCGCCGATATCGTCGGCGCTTTCCCCGTCCTCCAGGATCACCGCGATGGGCGTGTTGACGGCGACATCCTCGGAGCCTTCGGGCACCAGAATCTTGCCCAGCGTCCCCTCATCGACCGCCTCGACTTCCATTGTGGCCTTGTCGGTCTCGATCTCGGCGATCACATCGCCAGGAGCGATGCTGTCGCCCTCGGATTTCAGCCATCGGGCGAGGTTGCCCTCGGTCATGGTCGGCGACAACGCCGGCATCAGCACTTGGATCGGCATGTTTTCTGTTCCCTTGCCCGCGAAGCGTCAGGCTTCGATCAGAATGTCGGTGTAAAGCTCGGACGGATCCGGCTCGGGGCTTTCCTGCGCGAAATCCGCGGCAGCGTTCACCTGCTCGCGCACTTCCCGGTCCATCGCCTTGAGGTCATCCTCGCTGGCAACCTTGAGGTCGAGGAGCACCGCTTTCAGCGTCTCGATGGGATCCTTCTCGGTCCGCATCTTCTGCACCTCTTCCTTCGTCCGGTACTTGGCCGGATCGGACATGGAATGGCCGCGATAGCGGTAGGTCTGCATCTCCAGAATATACGGGCCCTTGCCGGAACGGACGTACTCAACAGCTTCCTTGCCGCCCTCATACACCTGGACGACATCCATGCCGTCCACCTGCTTGCCCGGAATACCGTAGGCCTCGCCGCGGTTCGCCAGGTCCGTCGAGGCCGAGGCACGCTCGACCGAGGTGCCCATGCCGTAGCGATTGTTCTCGATGATGTAGATGACCGGCAGGTCCCACAGCGCCGCGATGTTGAAGGATTCGTACACCTGGCCCTGGTTCGCCGCGCCGTCGCCGAAATAGGTCAGGCAGAGCCCGCCGTCTTCCTCGTACTTGTGCGCGAAGGCGATCCCGGTTCCCAGCGGCAGGTTCGCACCAACGATGCCGTGCCCGCCGAAGAAGTTCTTCTCCTTCGAGAACATGTGCATCGAGCCGCCCTTGCCCTTGGAGTAGCCGCCCTCGCGGCCGGTCAGCTCCGCCATCACGCCTTTCGGGTCCATTCCGCAGGCCAGCATGTGGCCATGGTCCCGGTAGGTCGTGATAACCGAATCCTGTTCCTTGAGGGTCGCCTGCATGCCGACGACAACGGCTTCCTGACCGATATAGAGGTGGCAGAAGCCGCCGATGAGGCCCATGCCATACATCTGGCCGGCCTTCTCCTCGAAACGGCGGATCAGCAGCATCTCGCGATAGAAATCGCGGAGCGTGCCGGGCTCGTAACTCTTGTAGTCGGGTTTCCCCGGGGATGCGGATTTGCGCCTTGTGGCGGTGCCTTTCGAACTGCTTCGAGTGGATTTCGAGGCCGGCTTACGCGCCATGGCATTCCCCCTTGAGTACCCGTTCAGATAATTGAACGACACGACAAGTAGGTTAAATTCAGGGGAGCGGCAAGCGTTCAATACGCGAAAAGCCCATGAAATCGCGTAAAAATTGACGATTTACTGGTTTTCAGTTAATCGTTGCATTTTCAACGGGAAATAAATGAAAAGGCTCGCGAGATCGGCCTTACCGGATATTGCGCGAGGCCCCATCGTCAAGGATGACCACCTCATCCGGGCGGGCGAAATTCAGCATCACCCGTGCGCGCTCCTCGACCATATCCGGGTCGAGGTTGTCGGGCCGGAGCAGCGCCACGCGGTGTTCCAGCAGCAGGCGTTCTTCGTGAATTTCCGTCTGGATGGCTTCGGCCTGCTGCACCTTCGCGCGCAATTGCAGCAGCGCCAGCACACCCTGATCCCCCTGCACCATGTGGTAGGAGAAATAGGCCAGCAGGATCGCCCCGACAATCGGCCAGAGGGCGAAGCGTGCGCGGTAGCGGATTTCATCGATCACAGCCATGCCGCAACCGAATCACAGGGCGAGTCGCACCGTCAACCGGGAATTCGTCAGCGATTCCAATTCTTTGCCCCAAATCGGGAATCTGTTGCAAAAACGACTCAGAGTTCTCGTTTTGGACTCACAGGCGGTTCTTCACGCAACCGCGTGAGCTGAGGACGATTGCGACCTAGCCCACCCGCAAGGCATTGCGGCCGGCATAGCGCGCAGCCGGGCCCAGGGCTTCCTCGATCCGGATCAGCTGGTTGTACTTTGCCAGACGGTCGGAACGGCTGAGCGAGCCGGTCTTGATCTGCCCGCAATTGGTCGCCACGGCCAGGTCGGCGATGGTCGAATCCTCGGTCTCACCCGAACGGTGCGACATGACGGCCGTGTAGGAAGCCTTGTGCGCCGTCTCCACGGCGTCCAGCGTCTCCGACAGGGTACCGATCTGGTTCACCTTGATGAGGATCGAGTTGGCCGCGCCCTTCGAGATGCCGGAGCGCAGGCGCGCCGGGTTGGTCACGAACAAGTCATCGCCGACAAGCTGGACCCGGTCCCCGACGGCATCTGTCAGCGCGACCCAGCCGCCCCAGTCGTCCTCGGCCATGCCGTCCTCAATCGAGACGACCGGATAGCGGTCGCACAGATCGACCAGATATTTGACCATCTCGTCGGAGCCCAGCGAGCGCCCCTCGCCCGCCAGTTCGTACTTGCCATCGGCATAGAATTCCGTCGATGCGGCATCCAGCGCCAGGACCACGTCATCACCGGGATTATAGCCAGCCGATTCGATAGATTTCATAATATAACCAATGGCTTCATCGGCGCTCTTGAGGTTCGGAGCGAAACCACCCTCGTCACCGACATTGGTACCGTGACCAGCATCCGAGAGATTCCTCTTAAGTATCTGAAAAATCTCGGAACCAACCCGCACGGCCTCGCTGATCGAGCCCGCGCCGATAGGCATGATCATGAATTCCTGAATATCGATCGGATTGTCGGCATGAGCGCCGCCATTGACGATGTTCATCATCGGTACGGGCAACACGCGGGCATGGCTGCCGCCGACATAACGATAGAGCGGCAGGGCCGCGTCGTCCGCCGCCGCCTTGGCAATGGCGAGCGACACACCGAGGATCGCATTCGCCCCCAGGCGCCCCTTGTTCTCCGTCCCGTCAAGATCGCGCATGAGGCGGTCAAGATATTCCTGCTCGTCGGCATCCATGCCCGACAGCGCCTCGAAGATTTCCGTGTTCACCGCCTCGACCGCGCCGAGAACGCCCTTGCCCCCGTAGCGCGAAGCATCACCGTCGCGGCGTTCGACAGCCTCATGCGCACCGGTCGATGCGCCGGACGGCACGGCTGCGCGCCCGAAAGCCCCGCTCTCCAGCGAAACATCGACCTCCACGGTCGGGTTGCCGCGGCTGTCCAGGATCTGGCGGGCGACGATATTTGCGATGGCGCTCATGAAATTCTCCTCATCACAAGACCGGGCGGTTTGCGCGACCTACAGGTCGATCTGCAGTCCGTCCTCGGCGAGCACAGTGTCTTCGGGAATCCGGTGTCTGTTTTCCAGCATGTCAGGGCCCATATGGGTCAGGGCGAGGCGACGGGGCGCGATCCTGCCGAGATTCTCCGCCAAGCTCGCGTAATCGAGGTGATAGCGGACCTTGCGCTCGTAGAACAGTGTTTCGGCCACGAAAAGATCGGCATGCGCACCCGCCTCGACCAGTCCCTCCACCCATTCGGTATCCCCGGTATAGGCGATGGTCTTGCCGCCACAGGCGATCCGCAATGCCAGGGGCGGCGCGCCGCACGGGTGCACGCCTTCGAATCCGGTGACCGCCAGGTTGTTGACGTTGGTCGTCCGCCCGGGCGCGATCTCGACGAATTCTGTGTCGAAACGCCGTGAAACGCCCGAGGAACCCGGGAAAACACGTCCATGGCCGCTTCCACACGGGCCTGCGTGCCTTCAGGGCCCACGACCGTCAGCGGGCCGGTGCGCTTGCTGTAGAACTGCGCGTCCAGCAGAAAGAATGGCAGGCCGCCGAAGTGGTCGCCGTGCAGATGGCTCAGCACGATGGTGCGAATGGCGTTCGGCTCAACCGCGAACCGGCGCAGCGCGATCATGGCGCTGGCGCCGCAGTCGATCAGGAAATCCCCATCGTCCGCCGTGACATGAAAGCAGGTGTTGAAACGGCCGTCGCTGCCGAAGGCATCGCCGCAGCCCAGAAAGGTGAAGCGCATCAGCCGCCGATATCGACGGGATCGGCCTTTGCGATCCGGTCGAGCGCGACCAGCGTCTCCAGAATGGCCGGCATATCCTTCAGATGGACCATGTTCGGCCCGTCGCTGGGCGCGTTGTCCGGGTCTTCATGGGTCTCGATGAAAACCCCGGCCACGCCGATGGCGATGGCGGCGCGGGCCAGAACCGGTGCGAACTCGCGCTGACCGCCACTGGACGAGCCCTGCCCGCCCGGCTGCTGGACGGAATGGGTGGCATCGAACACCACCGGGCAGCCGGTCTGTGCCGCCATGATCGGCAGCGCGCGCATGTCGGAAATCAGCGTGTTGTAACCGAAGCTTGCCCCGCGCTCACAGACGAGCACGTTTTCGTTGCCCGCCTCGAACGCCTTGGTCACCACGTTTTTCATGTCCCACGGCGCAAGGAACTGGCCCTTCTTGATGTGCAGCGCCAGCCCCGTCTCCGCCGCCGCGACCACAAGATCGGTCTGACGGCACAGAAAGGCCGGGATCTGCAGCACATCGACCGCCCCGGCCACCGCTGCGCATTGTTCCGGTGCATGTACATCGGTCAGCACCGGCAGGCCTGTGGTCTCACGGATTTCGGCAAAAATCGGCAGGCTCTCCTCGAGGCCCAGCCCGCGCGCGGTCTTGATGGAGGTGCGGTTCGCCTTGTCGAAGCTGGTCTTGTAGATCAGCCCGATCCCCAGCTTGTCGGTGATTTCCTTGAGCGCAGCGCTCATTTCCAGCCCGTGGGCGCGGGATTCGAGCTGACACGGCCCTGCGATCAGCGTGAACGGAAGATCGCCGCCAACGACCAGATTGCCGATGCGGACCTGGCGCGCGCCGGCCATCGGTCAGACCAGCCGCGACTGGTCGAGCGCCGCCGCGACGAACGAACTGAACAGCGGATGCGGGTCGAAAGGCTTGGACTTCAGTTCGGGGTGGTACTGGACGCCGATGAACCAGGGATGGTCCTCCAGTTCGATCGTCTCCGGCAGGACGCCGTCCGGCGACGTCCCGGAGATGCGCATACCGGCTTTTTCCAGCGTTTCCCGGTAGTTGATGTTCACCTCGTAGCGGTGGCGGTGACGCTCGGCGATCTCGGTCATGCCATAGATCTCGGCGATATGAGTGCGCGGACGCAGCAGTGCCTGATAGGCCCCCAGGCGCATTGTGCCGCCCAGATTGTCGCCGGCGGCCCTCGTTTCCACAGCCTCGCCACGCTGCCACTCGGTCATCAAACCGACGACAGGATGCTCACAGGGTCCGAACTCGGTCGAACCCGCGGTTTCCAGCCCGGCCAGATTGCGCGCGGCTTCGATCACCGCCATCTGCATGCCGAAGCAGATGCCGAAATACGGAACCTTGTGTTCGCGTGCAAAACGCACGGCCTGGATCTTTCCTTCCGAGCCGCGCTCACCGAACCCGCCCGGCACAAGGATGCCGTGAACATCGTTCAGATGCTGGACCGTGTCTTCCTCCTCGAAAATTTCCGATGAAATCCAGTTGAGGTTGACCCGGGCATTGTTTGCAATCCCGCCATGGATCAGCGCTTCTGACAGCGATTTGTACGCGTCCGGCAGATCGGTGTACTTGCCGACCACGGCGATACTGACGGCTCCGTCGGGTTCGCGTACGCGTTTCACGATGCGGTGCCAGGTTGATAGGTCAGGTGGTGTGCGGGCATCCAGTTTGAAATGCTGCAGAACCTGTGTGTCGAAGCCTTCCTCGTGGTAGGCCCCCGGCACCTGATAGATCGTGTCGATGTCGATGGCCGGCACCACGGCTTCGGGCCGGATGTTGCAGAACAGCGCGATCTTGTTGCGCTCGCCTGCCGGAATCGGCCGGTCACAGCGGCACAGGATCACATGGGGGCGGATACCGACGCGCTGCAGCTCCATGACCGAATGCTGGGTCGGCTTGGTCTTCAGTTCCTTGGACGACGCCAGATAAGGCACCAGCGTGAGGTGGACGAACATCGCCCGCTCATTGCCCAGTTCGTTGCCGAGCTGACGGATCGCTTCCAGGAACGGCAGGCTCTCGATGTCGCCCACCGTGCCGCCGATCTCGCAGATCACGAAATCCTCGCCATGAAGGTCGGCCGTCACGAAATTCTTGATGGCGTCCGTAACGTGGGGAATGACCTGGACCGTGCCGCCCAGATAGTCGCCGCGCCGTTCGCGCCCCAGAACTTCGGAGTAGATACGCCCGGTGGTCACGTTGTCCGACTGTGTCGCCGAAACGCCCGTAAACCGCTCGTAATGGCCAAGGTCGAGGTCTGTCTCGGCACCGTCATCGGTGACGAACACCTCGCCATGCTCGAACGGGCTCATGGTACCTGGATCCACGTTCAGGTAAGGATCGAGCTTGCGGACGCGGACGCGATATCCGCGCGCCTGAAGCAGCGCGCCCAAAGCAGCGGACGCAAGACCCTTACCCAGAGAGGAAACGACACCGCCCGTGATGAAAATAAACCGCGTCGTCATTTCCAACTTCTACTCAATTTGATCCCGGTCCCGCAAAGGGGATTCGTCCACAAGCCGGAAGCCTTTGAGATGCTTGGATTTGGGTGTGAAAAAGGCGGCCGGAAGGCCGCCTGTGAAGATCGAATCGGAGCCCGATCCACTTAGTCGCCCGTCGGAACGATCGGCGCCGCCGGCACAACCGGCGCTGCCGGCGCGTCCTGGCCCGCCGGGGCTTCCTGAACGATCGCGCCGTCACCACCGCCGCCACCGCCCGCGAGGACAGCAAGTGAAATGCTCGTCACCATGAAGGCCGCCGCGAGGACCGCGGTCGCGCGAGTCAGCAGGTTCGCGGTCTGACGGTTGCCGAGAAGGCCGCCCATGCCGCCGCTCGCACCTCCGCCGCCACCGAGACCACCGAGGCCGCCTTCGGAGCGCTGGAGCAGGACCACGCCCACAAGCGCGAGCCCGATAAGCAGATGAATGACCAGAACGATGGTTGCCATGACTTCGGTCGTCTTCCGGAGTTGGCGCCGGACTGAACGGTCCGGGCGCGCTGTTGGCGGCTATTTAGTCCCTTGCGGGCCGCAATGCCAGCCTTAATCCGCTGAAATCCCCGCGAATGCTATGCCGCGTCGGCAATCGCCAGGAAGCTGTCCGCCTGCAGGCTCGCCCCGCCGATCAGGCCGCCATCCACGTTCTCGATGGCGAGCAGGTCCGCGGCATTGTCCGGCTTCATGGAGCCGCCATATAGCAGCCGGATGGCGTTGGCATCTTCGCCCAGCCCCGATTGCAGGTGCGCGCGGATATGGGCGTGCGCGGCCAGAACCTCGTCCAGCGTGGGCGTGCGGCCGGTGCCGATGGCCCAGACAGGCTCATAGGCGATCACGGTGTCCGCCCCGGAAACGGCGAAGCCCCGATCCCCCATGGGCAGCGAGCCGTCGATCTGTGCCGACAGGACGTCGAGCGTCTTGCCCGCGTCCCGTTCGGCCTCGGTTTCCCCGATGCACATGATGGCGACGAGCCCGGCGGCATGGGCTGCCTCCACCTTCGCGCGCACACGCTCGTTGGTCTCGCCCAGGCCGTGCCGCCGCTCGGAATGTCCCAGGATGACATGGCTCGCGCCAGCATCGCGCACCATCGCGGCCGAAATGTCGCCGGTGTAGGCACCGCTTTCGGCCTCGTGGCAGTCCTGTGCACCGACCGCCACCGTGCTGCCGCCGAGCGCCTCGGCGACCGTGCCGACGAGGATCGACGGGGGGCACACCAGCAGGTCGCAATCCTGTCTGCCCGCGCCATCGGCGATCGCGCGCGCCAGCGCCACGCCGTCCTCGCGAAGCATGTTCATCTTCCAGTTTCCAGCGATCAGCTTGCGAGGTCCCGCCATAACGTCACCAAATTGTTGCTTTTCATTGCCTTCTCATGCCGTTAGACGACACATCTGCTGCTCTAACACAGCAGCCTGCGCAGCACCAGCAAGCCCGGCAAGAGTCCCTGCCGGGCGGCTTGAGAGGCGCAGATGCGATCACTAATATGCGCCGCCCGCGCACCGCCGGGCCCCGAACCATCGAGTGAGCAAGATATGCTGGAAGCGCTGAGGAATGCCTCAAAGAGTTGGGTGATGAAAGGCATCCTCGCCGTCCTGGCCCTGACATTCGTTCTGTTTTTCGGAACGGATTTCGGCGGAGGACGTGGCGGCGGATCCGGTGCGTCCTCGGTCATCGAGGTCGGCGACCGCAATTTCACCGTCCACGAGGTGAGCCGGGCCTTCAACGAGGAAGTGCGCCAGGTCAGTGCGCGCACAGGCCAGCGGATCGACCAGGAAACCGCGGTCAACGCCGGTCTGCTGGACCAGGCCGTCTCGCGGCTGGTGACCGAGACCCTGTTCGATCAAGCTGCGAAGGACCTCGGCGTCACGGCTTCGGTCGATGCCACGGCACAGGCGATCCGCGAACTCCCCCGGTTCCGGGATACCACCGGCCGGTTCGATCGCACCCTGTTCGAGGCGTTCCTCCAGCAGCAGGGCATGAGCGAGGGCGCTTTCGTGGCCCAGACCCAGCTAGACCTGCAGCGAAACCAGTATCTCGGCACACTGCAGATCGCAGCCGCCACGCCGGGGCTTCTGAGCGACAATCTATATACCCGCCGCGCCGAGCGCCGCGTCGCCGAGATCCTGACCGTCCCCCTGCCCGCTCCGGGTACGATCGCGGACCCGGACGAGGCCCAGCTTGCCGCGTTCTATGACCAATACAAGGACGCGTTCGAGACGCCCGAACTTCGCAGCGCCACGCTCGCGACCCTCAACCCGGTCGCGCTCGCGGCAACCATCGAGGTACCCCGGTCCGAACTGGAAGAGGCCTACAAGTCTCGCCAGGACGAGTTTCAGGTGCCGGAGACCCGCGACATCGTGCAGGCCACCTTTTCATCGCGCGAGGACGCCATTCGCGCGGCGGCCCTGATCGAGGGCGGCAAGACCTTTGCGGAGGCGAGCGAAGAAGTGACCGGTCTGCCCGCCGTGACGCTGGAAGGCGTGACGCGCAACGGTATCGCGCTGTCGGCACTGGCCGATGCGGCTTTCGCCCTCGCGCCGGAAACAGTCAGCGCGCCCTTCGAAAGCGAACTAGGCTGGCATCTGGCGGAAGTCAAATCCGTAACGCCGGGCCGCACCATCCCCTTCGACGAGGCAGCGCCGAACCTGCGGGAGGAACTGGCGCGCGCCAAGGCCACCGACCGGATCTACGACATCCTGAACGATGTGGAAGACGGGCTGGCCGGCGGCGCGACCATCGACGAGGTCGCGCGCGAGAGTGGCCTGGCCGTGTCCAAACTGGACGGGATTTCCCGCAGCGGACAAACAGCATCCGGCGAAAACTCTGACAACCCAGCTCTGACGCCGGAAACGCTCGCGCGGCTGTTCGCCATGCCCGAGGCGGGCGATACGGAGGTCGTGGAAAGCAGCGATGGCGGTTTCACCGCCGTGCGCCTCGACCAGATAACCGAGCCTGCCGTCCCGGCGCTCTCGGTCGTCCGGGACCGCGCCATCGCGGCCTGGAAGGAAGATCGCGCCCGCGAGCAGGCCGACGAGACCGCGGCGAAAATCGTCGAGCGCGCCAAGGCCGGTGAAAGCCTGGAAGCCCTGGCCGGAGAGTTCAACGCGAGCTTCGTCCGCACCGACCCGTTCGACCGCACGGGTCAGGGCGCGACCATCTCCACCCCGCTCGTCGCGCCGATCTTCGAGGCCGAGGCCGGCGCCGTCATCGACCAGCCAGTCACCGAAGGCGCCGCCGTGGCACGGGTCGCCGAGATCAAGACCGCCGATATGAATGCCCCGGAGCGCACGCAGCTTCGTCAGGCGCTCGCCGGCCAGATCGCCAACGACATCATCAACCAGCTTGCCGTCGCGCTGCAGAGCGAGATCGAAATCGACATCGACCGCCCCGCGCTGCAGTCCGCGTTTACCAACCCGTGAGCGCGCAGCCCGAATACGACGCCGCCTCCTTCGCCGCCCGTTACGCGGACGGTGCGCCGCAGCTCGTCTGGACGGAACTTGTCGCGGATCTGGAAACGCCCGTCTCCGCGCTCATCAAGCTGGCCATCGACGAGCCTCACAGCATCCTGCTCGAATCCGTCGAGGGCGGCGCCGTGCGGGGGCGCTATTCAATCCTCGCCTTCGCGCCGGACCTGATCTGGCGCTGCCGGGGTGCGGAAGCGGAAATCAACCGCAACGCCCTCGCAGATACGGACAGTTTCACGCCCCTGCCCGGCAAGAGCCTCGACGAACTTGCCGCGCTGGTCGATGAATGCCGGATCGAGATGCCGCCGGAACTGCCGCCGATGGCCGCCGGGCTGTTCGGCTATTTCGCCTACGACATCGTGCGCCAGGTCGAGATCCTGCCGGACAACAACCCCGATCCCATCGATATCCCGGATTCGGTGTTCATCCGGCCGACCATCACGGCCGTCTTCGACAATGTCGCCGACAAGGTAACCCTCGTCACGCCGGTCTGGCCTGACCCGTCCGTCGATGCGGACACCGCCCATGCCGCCGCCTGCGCGCGGCTGGACGAGGCCGTCGCCCGCTTCGACCGTGGCGTGCCGCGCACCGCAAGCGTGCCGCCGGGCACAGGCGTCGAACTGGCGATGAGTTCCAACCGCTCCCAGGGCGATTATCACCGGATGGTCGAACAGGCGAAGAAGTACATCCGCGCCGGCGAAATCTTCCAGGTGGTGCCGTCCCAGCGCTTCACCATCCCGTTCGACCTGCCGCCGGTCGCGCTTTACCGCTCGCTGCGCCGCCTGAACCCCTCACCTTTCCTGTTTGTGCTGAATGTCGGCGATTTCGCGCTGGTCGGCTCAAGCCCGGAAATCCTGGTGCGGCTGCGCGACGACACGGTCACCATCCGACCGATTGCGGGAACGCGTCCGCGCGGCGCAACGCATGACGAGGACGAGGCGCTGGCCGAGGATCTGCTGTCCGACCCGAAGGAGTTGGCCGAGCACCTGATGCTCCTCGACCTGGGCCGCAACGATGTCGGCCGCGTGTCCGATATCGGCACGGTAGAGGTCACGGAAGAATTCGTGATCGAGCGCTACAGCCATGTCATGCACATCGTCTCGAATGTGCAGGGTCATGTGCGCGAGGGCATCAACGCCGTCCAGGCGCTCGCCGCGGGCTTCCCCGCCGGCACGGTCTCGGGCGCACCGAAGATCCGGGCGATGGAGATCATCGACGAACTGGAATCCGAACGCCGCAGCTTCTACGCAGGCGCGGTCGGGTATTTCGCCGCCGACGGCAGCATGGACACCTGCATCACGCTGCGCACCGCGCTCATCAAGGACGAGAAGATGTACGTACAGGCGGGCGGCGGCGTGGTCGCCGATTCCGACCCGGAGGCGGAGTACCAGGAATCCAACAACAAGGCCCGCGCCCTCATCCGTGCCGCCCAGCAAGCGCACCGCTTCGTGAACTGACCGCACGCACCGTGTGTTGTCGGCTCAGCGGGTAAAACGCGGGGGGGCCTCTGTGAGCGCGCGCTTCGCGCGTTTTCACCCGGCAGTCATGAACCCGCGGTTGAAGTCACCCCCGCCCGCATGTTAGCGCTGGGGCACAATTTGGATCTTCCCTTTTCGCTCCGGGGCGACGTTTTCCGGGCTTTTTCCTGCCCCCGACGTCCTCATTGCCAGCCACGGTCTGGCCCCCCTGTTGTGAGCAAGGCTGACTGGCTGCGGCTCTAGAAATCGGCAAACGATCGCCGGCGTTCCGGTCGCGGAGGATTCCCGCGGGCCGAACCCGGTCCCGGACAACAAACGCTTTTGGGGAGCGAAAACATGCCGGAGACCACCGGGGATCAGAACGCGGAACTGCGCCTGAAACATCAGGATTATGGAAGCGATCCGCTCGCCGTTCGCGAAACGGGGCAATACCGCGCGGAATACGTCATGAGTTTCGTCGAGAAATGGGATGAACTTATCGACTGGAGGGCGCGCGCGGAAAGCGAAGGGCAATTTTTCATCGACGTCCTGCGTGCACGCGGAAAGGTAAAAATCCTCGATGTCGCGTGCGGTACGGGATTTCACTCCGTCCAGTTGATGGAGGCCGGCTTCGATGTCACATCGGCTGACGGCAACGCAGCCATGGTCGCCAAGGCGTTTGACAACGCGAAGGACCGCGACCTCATCCTGAAGACGGTGCAGGCCGACTGGCGCTGGCTGAACCGGGATATCTCGGGGAAGTTCGACGCAATCATTTGTCTCGGCAATTCATTCACGCACCTGCACGAGGAAGCCGACCGGCGCCGCGCGCTGGCGGAATTCTATGCCGCGCTGAAGCATGACGGCATCCTGATCATCGATCAGCGCAACTACGATGCGATTCTGGATCACGGATTCAGTTCGAAGCACAAATACTACTACTGCGGCGATCAGGTGACGGCGGAACCGGAATACGTCGATGACGGCCTCGCCCGGTTCAAATACTCCTTCCCGGACAATTCGGAGTTCCGTCTGAACATGTTCCCGCTGCGCAAGAACTACCTGCGCAAGCTCATGTCAGAGGCAGGTTTCCAGCACATCCACACCTATGGCGATTTCCAGGAAACCTATCAGGAAAGCGAACCCGACTTTTTTGTTCATGTCGCCGAAAAGCTGCACCCGGAAGCGAACTGAATCGATGAACCAAGCGAACACGAGCAAGCGCGATGCGGTCACGGCAGTCGCCGAGGCCTATTACGACAGCACGGACGCAGACAATTTCTACTTCAACATCTGGGGTGGCGAAGACATCCACATCGGCCTCTACGAAGAAACGTCCGACATTGCCGAGGCGAGCCGCCGCACGGTGGCGCATATGGCCGACCATATCCCCGACCTGAACGCCGACACCCGCATCATCGACCTCGGCGCGGGATACGGCGGCGCGGCACGCTACCTTGCGCACAATTTCAGTTGCGAAGCGGTCTGCCTGAACCTGTCCGATGTCCAGAACGCGACCAATCGGCGGCTGAACGCCGAACAGGGCCTCGACGACCTGATCCGGGTCGTCCACGGCAGCTTTGAGGAAATCCCGGAACCGGATGAGAGCTTCGACGTCGTGTGGTCACAGGACGCGATCCTGCACAGCGGCAATCGGGAACAGGTGGTCGCCGAGGCATGGCGCGTCCTGAAACCCGGCGGCATCATGGTTTTTACCGACCCCATGCAGGCCGACGATTGCCCCCCGGGCGTGCTGCAACCCGTTTATGACCGCATCCATCTGGAAAGCCTGGGTTCGTTCGGATTTTACCAGGACATTTCCGCGAAACAGGGCTTCACGGACTTCACGAAAGAAGACCTGACACACAACCTGCGCACCCACTATTCCCGTGTCCGTGACGAACTGGAGCGCGACTACGAGCGCATGGCCAAGGTGTCGAGCAAGGATTACATCGACCGTATGCTCGTCGGGCTGGGCAACTGGGTCGAGGCGGCTGATTCCGGCTATCTCGCCTGGGGTATCATCGGCTTCCGCAAGCCAGTGCCGGTGTCCTAGACCTCGATCCCTAGGTCGCGGTCATACGCCTCGAAGGCGTTCTCCATCCCGATCAGCACGCGTGTGATGTGGAAATACGGCGTGGTGAACAACTCGCTGTCCTTCAGCTCTTCCCACATCGCGTGATAGGCGTACATCTCGCGGAAACGGCAGATCACGAAGTCCGAGCATTCGCCGCTGAACGCATCCGCGTCATGCCAGACAAGCTCGACATCCGGATGCGAGGCCACGATGCCCTGCATCATCTTCCATTTCTCGGCGCGGCTTTCGCGCGACAGTTGAAGGTAGGTGTGCTCGACCTTCAGCTCCACGACGGCAATCGTGAGGGGTGTTTCGTCCACGGCAGTATGTCCCGGATCAATTGGTTATGCGGAATTCTAGCCGGGACCGGACCACGCCGTCGGGGAAAGTGCAGGTAGCTCTACCGCCCCGCCGCTTCCGGAATGCGCAGGGCCAGCGCGCTGACGGGTACAATGGCGAAACCGCGTGCTTTTACATCGGGCAGCCATTCGGCGAGCGCGGCGATGGTCGCGTCCTTCGGATGCCCGATGGCGATGGCGTAACCCTGCTCTTCGGCCGTCTTTTCCGTCTTCAGCAGCGCCGCCCGAACAGCTATGGGCGACGGGTCGTGGTCCAGGAAGACGTCGCGCTTCAGCGCGGGAATGCCCGCGCGTGCCGCCTCACCGTGGGCCACCGTTGCACCCGAGGTCCGGCTGTCGAGGAACAGAAGGCTGCGCTTCGACAATTCGGCCATCACCGCCCGCATGGTCGCCGGGTCACTGGTGGCCTTGCTGCCCATGTGGTTGTTGATCCCGACAAACCCGCCAAACTGCGACAGATTCCAGACGATGCGGCGGTCCAGTTCTGCGCCGGAAAGCGTTGTCAGCAACGCATTCGGGCCGGGATCGGCGGCCGCGCCATCCGGTTCCATCGGGACATGCACCAGAAGCTCGTGCCCGGCGCTGTGCGCCCTGGCCGTCTGGGCCGCCAGATCGTCGCCATAGGCCAGATAGGCCAGCGTCAGCGCCCCCGGCAGGGCGGCGGCCTGCGCCGACCGGCCCAGGTCGATCCCCATATCGTCGATGACGATGGCGATCATGGGCTGGCCGGGCTTCACAGCCACCGGAACGGCATTCTGCTCCCACACGGGCTTCGGACGCGGCGGCGCAGCGGCGACCTGCGGCGGTGGATTAACAGCGGGCGCGGGTGCGGCGGCCGGAGACGGCGCGGATGCTTTCGGTGCGGGTTGCTTCGGCTGGGGAGTTCGGGGCGCGGGCGGCGGCAGTCGCGTGGTGGTCACCTGCGGCGCGGCGGCGTCCTCTCCCGGCAGAAGCACGACAACAGCCGCCACCGCAATAACGGCGGCGAACAACGCGATCGCCGCAACCAGCGGCAGACGCCGCGACGGCTTGCGCGCCGCCTTGCGCGGTTTCGCGGCCGGCTTGCGCTTCTTCGCAGATGTCCTGGCGGGTTTTTTCGCCATTGCCGTGTGTCATCCTGTTTGTGCCGGGTCACAGCACCGCACAATCGCGGCGGCGTTATGGCAGATTCGAAAGTGCGATCTTCCGGCCCTTGTACCGTCCGGGCCCGCGTCGCGCACAATTGCGATCCGCTTGGGTTTCCTTTTGCCCCCCGTGGCTTCGCTGTTATAAGTCTCCGCCTTTCCCGCGCGGCCCGCCGCGGGTGCCAACCAGTATGAGCGACACCGGACAACCCCTTGGGATGTTTCTGTTAATCGACAACTACGACAGCTTCACCTGGAACCTCGTCCACTTCATCGGCGAGCTGGGTGTCACCTGCGAGGTGCAGCGCAACGATGCGCTGACGGTCGAGGAGATATTCGCGCGCGCGCCGGACGGCATCGTGATCTCGCCCGGCCCGTCGGACCCCGATCATGCGGGCATCTGCCTCGACGTGGTGGCGAAGGCCGCCGAGACGGGCATGCCGGTGCTTGGCGTGTGCCTGGGTCACCAGACCATCGGCCAGTCCTTCGGCGGAAAGATCGTCCGCGCGCCTGTACCCATGCACGGTAAGGTGGACAAGGTGCACCACAATAATTCCGGCCCGTTCCGGGGCCTGCCGAACCCGCTGACCGCGACGCGCTACCACTCGCTGGCGGTGGAGGAAGCCTCCCTGCCCCGGTGTTTCGAGATCACGGCGCACACCGATGACGGCGTCATCATGGGGCTGAGCCACAAGGAACTGCCCATCCACGGCGTGCAGTTCCATCCCGAGAGCATCGCCACCGAGGCTGGCCACGCGCTGCTGGCAAACTTCATCGAGCTGGCCACCGGGCAATCGGTCGAATCCTTCGCCGAGGAAAGCCGCGCCGGGGAGATGATGGCGCTATGAGCGGGGACATGAACGATCTGAAGCCGATGCTGGCCCGCGTCGCCGATCGCGAGACGCTGGACGAGGCGGACGCCGAGACCGCCTTCGACATCATCATGTCGGGCAACGCGACCCCGGCCCAGATCGGCGCCTTCCTGATGGCGCTGCGCGTGCGCGGCGAGACCGTGGCGGAAATCACCGGCGCCGCCCGCACCATGCGCGCCAAGGCGACCGGCATCGAGGCCCCCGAGGGCGCGATGGACATCGTCGGCACCGGCGGCGACGGCAAGGGCACACTGAACATCTCCACCGCCTCGGCCATCGTGGTCGCTGCCTGCGGCGTGCCCGTCGCCAAGCACGGCAACCGCGCGCTGAGCTCCAAGACCGGCGCGGCGGACGTGCTGACGGCGCTGGGCATCAATGTGGATGCCGATTTCGCGCTGATCCGCGAATCCCTGTGGGAGAACAACATCGGCTTCATGATGGCCCCGCGCCATCACTCGGCCATGCGCAATGTGGCCGGTCCGCGCGTGGAACTCGCGACCCGCACGGTGTTCAACATTCTGGGACCGCTGTCGAACCCGTCGCTGGTGAAGCGCCAGATGACCGGGGTGTTCGCGCCCGAATGGACCGAACCCATGGCCGAGGTGCTGGGCAATCTGGGCCTGGAGCGCGCCTGGGTGGTGCACGCCCATGACGGCTCCGACGAGCTGACCACGACCGGACCGGCCCGCGTGTCCGAACTGAAGGACGGCAAGGTCTCCACCTTCGAGGTCACGCCGGAAGACGCCGGGCTGCCACGCTCGACGCTGGACGACATCAAGGGCGGTGACTCCGGGTACAATGCGAAGGCGCTGCACGCACTCCTCGACGGCGAGGCAGGCGGCTTCCGTGACTGTGTGCTGCTGACAGCGGCGGGCTCACTGATCATCGCGGGCAAGGCCGACGACCTGAAAGCGGGTGTGGAGATTGCGGCGCAGGCCATCGACGCGGGTGTCGCGAAGCATACGCTGGCGCGGCTGGTCGAAATCACCAACCGGGGTGCGTGACATGGCGAATGTCCTCGACAAGATCTGCGACGACAAGCGCGCGCACATTGCCGCCTGCAAGGCGCAGAAGTCCCTGTCCGAGCTCGAGGCCCGCGCGAAGGATGCCGGGCCCACACGCGGCTTCGCACGCGCGCTGTCCGAACGCGCGGCCGCCGGGCGTTTCGGCCTGATCGCGGAGATCAAGAAGGCGAGCCCCAGCAAGGGGCTCATTCGGGAAGATTTCGACCCGCCGTTCATCGCCCGCGAATACGAGGCCGGCGGGGCGGCCTGCATGTCCGTCCTGACCGACACGCCGTATTTCCAGGGCAAGGACGAAGACCTGATTGCGGCCCGCGCGGCGGTCTCCCTGCCCGCGATCCGCAAGGATTTCATGGTCGATCCCTACCAGGTGACCGAAGCGCGCGCGCTGGGCGCGGACTGCATCCTGCTGATCATGGCCGCGCTGGACGACGGACTGGCCGCCGAACTCGCCGCCGCGGCCCATGACTGGAAGATGGACGTGCTGGTCGAGGTGCATGACGGCCCGGAACTGGACCGCGCGCTGAAGGTCGATGGCGATCTCGTCGGCATCAACAACCGCAACCTGAAGACCCTGAAGGTCGATATCGCGACCACCGAGGAACTGGCGCCCAACGTGCCGTCCGACCGGGTGCTGGTCTGCGAGAGCGGGCTGTTCACACCGGACGACCTGGTGCGCATGTCCAAGGTCGGCGCACGCTGCTTCCTGATCGGCGAATCCCTGATGCGCCAGGACGACATCGCGGGCGCGGTGCGCGACCTGCTCGCCCCCGGCGAGGCGCAGGCCCTGCGCGAGAGCGCCTGACATGTCTGACGGCGACAAGCTCACCCACATCGACGCAAACGGCAACGCCCGCATGGTGGACGTGTCCGACAAGGACGTGACCCGGCGCACCGCGACGGCGGGCTGCCGCGTTATCATGCAGCCGGAAACAGTGAAGCTGATCCGCGACGGCGCCGTGAAGAAGGGCGATGTGCTGTCGGTCGCGCGGCTGGCGGGCATCATGGGCGCGAAGAAGACCTCCGAGCTGATCCCGCTCTGCCACCCGCTGCTGATCAACAAGGCGGATGTGGAACTGACCGTGGTGGACGAGGCCAACGCCGTCGATATCGAGGCCACCGTGCGCGTGGACGGCAAGACCGGCGTCGAGATGGAGGCGCTGACCGCCGCGACGGTCGCCGCGCTGACCGTCTATGACATGGTGAAGGCCGTGGACCGGGGCACCCGGATCACCGATGTGCGCCTGTTGCACAAGGCCGGCGGCAAGTCGGGCACCTACGAGGCGGAATGATGGCCTGTCGCCACCGGAGCCTCATACTTCGACAAGCTCAGCATGAGGCTCTCTCATTCCTCGTCCTGAGCCTGACGAAGGACGAGGCGCACTGATATGGCCCGCGAACTGATGCCCGTCGCCGAGGCGCGGCAACGCATCCTCGCCGATCTCCCGCTGATGCCGTCCGAGCAGGTCTCCCTGCCCGAGGCGCACGGGCGCGTGCTGGCCGTGGACGTGGCCTCGCGGGTCACCCAGCCGCCGCTGGCGGTCTCCGCCATGGACGGCTATGCCGTGCGCGCCGCCGATGTGGCCTCCGTGCCCGCAAATCTGGACGTGATCGGCTCCGTGCCCGCCGGCGGCCTGTTCGAGGGCGAGGTCGGCGCGGGCCAGGCCGTGCGCATCTTCACCGGCGCGCCCCTGCCCGCCGGCGCCGACGCCATCGTCATCCAGGAAGACACCGAACGCGACGGCGACACGGTCACCGTGACCGAGGGCGTGAGGCCCGGCCGCTATGTGCGCCGCGCGGGCCTCGATTTCGCAGAGGGCGACGTACTGCTGACCGCCGGGACCGTGCTGTCGGCCCGGGATATCGGGCTGGCGGCCGCCATGAACCACCCCTGGCTGCAGGTCCGCCGCCGCCCGCGCGTGGCGCTGCTGGCCACGGGCGATGAAATTCACTTGCCGGGCGAGAAGATCGGCCCCACGGGCATCGTCAGTTCCAACACCTTCGCGCTGGAGGGCCTGATCCGGGCCGCGGGCGGCGAACCCGTCACCCTGGGCATCGCCGTGGACGACCGCGACCAGATCCGCGCGCTGGCCGAGAACGCGCTCGGTACCGACATGCTGGTGACGACCGGCGGCGCGTCGGTGGGCGAGCACGACCTTGTGCAGGACGCGCTGGCCGATCTCGGCCTCGAGCTCGATTTCTGGCAGATCGCCATGCGCCCCGGAAAGCCGCTCATGTCGGGCCGCCTGGGCGCGACGCCGATGCTGGGTTTTCCGGGCAACCCGGTCTCCTCGATGGTGTGCGGCATCCTGTTCCTGATGCCCGCACTGGCGCAGATGCTGGGCACGGGTGAGACCGAGCCGGTGCGCGACACGGCGGTGCTGGGCATCGATCTGGAAGAAAACGACCGGCGCGAGGACTACCTGCGCGCCACGCTGGCCCATGAGGGCGGCAAGCTGGTCGCCACCCCCTTCGAAAAGCAGGACAGCTCCATGTTCTCGCGCCTCGCCGCCGCCGACTGCCTGCTCATCCGCCCGCCCCACGCCCCCGCCGCAAAGGCCGGGGACACCGTGGACATCGTGCGCCTGGACGGCAGCAACCTGCGGGTTTGAGTTCGCAGAAATTAACTCCGGGGACGTCGCCTATGTCCGCAGTGATCGTATTGGTTCTGCTATTCCTGCCCACCGGCATCCTGAACACCGCGATCTGGTGGTCGCTCTTCAAGACTTGGGGGAGACCCGGCCGTCAGGGCGCGCTTCCTATCGCAATCCAGACAACGCTCCTCGCTCTCGGCATCGCAGCATTGGATCTCGGGAAGTACGGCGGGCTTATCTTCGTCTTCCTTGTAGCTCTGGCCACGATTGTCGCCGCGCCAAAACTTATTCCAATTACGCGATTTGAGCTCAGCAAGTTCGATATCGCACGAACTGAGCGAATTGATATTTTCCTGTGGGCCGCAACTCGGCCTGTGTTCGGTGCGCTTTCCAGCCTCTTGCTGACAAGGGAATTGGCCAAAATTCAAAGGCGGCTCACGAACAAGAGCAACGAAACGACAACCTCGGTTGACGATTCAGGAGAACATCCCTAGAACACGCAGGAATGTTTGCGGTTTGTTCCATGGCCTGCGGTACTCTCGTAGGTAGTGGAAGTCCCGCAAGGAACGGCGAATAAGGGGATTCCTTCGCATGTTGACGCGGAAACAGCACCAGCTTCTGACCTTCATCAACGAGCGCCTGAACGCGACCGGCGTGGCGCCCTCCTT
>Ga0255767_1000467_pt1 | contig 36797 bp, 30 predicted proteins | sample 071ome_24_FD_179967 | JGI IMG/M metagenome (GOLD analysis project Ga0255767, IMG submission 179967) | Coastal salt marsh microbial communities from the Groves Creek Marsh, Skidaway Island, Georgia - 071402CT metaG (version 2) | ecosystem: Environmental > Aquatic > Marine > Intertidal zone > Salt...
GAATAAGTTCCGGGTTATTCCCTAAATCTGCTCGACTTCGAATCGAGGACGCAGTCATCGCCGAGGGCGCCGGCTGAACTGGTCTTCCACCTTTTGCAAGTTTATCTCTCTTTTTTCCAGCTTCAAGAATTAAAGGACCAACTTCGTCGTCGTACTTCGGCACGGGTGCGTCGGGATCGTTCATCATGGCTTCAACTTGCGAAGCTAATGCGGTAACTTCTTCGGGATTCAGGCTTAATTCTTCGCCGTGGAATTCGTCTTCTTCTTCTTCCTCCTCTTCCTCGAGTTCATCCGGTTCGGATACTTCATTTTCTTCATTTTCATCGTCTTCATCTGATTCATCTTCTTCCTCATCTTCATAGGAATCATCTTCGCTACTGTATTCTCCGTCGCTATTCCTTTGAAGCGCCCTCTCCTTAGCTCTTTCCTCTCTCTCCGCCATCACCTCGTCGATCATCTTTTGATGTTCCGACGTGAAACCGCTCGCTTTGAGAAGTGAATCAACCGACTTCTCTCCCTTCTTCTCCTTTTCCGCGACTTCCTTCAAAATCTCATCAAAATCAGGATCAGGTTCACCCATAACGTCTAAGTCGGCGTCGTACCCGTATCGTCTCAAGAAAAACTTATGCAAACACTCCACGTCTCGGTTGAAAAGCATCCTCGCGTTTCGGTGATGAATCGATACCATCTGTGGAAAATCAATCACGGTGACTTTCAACGTTTCCAAATGCATCATTATATTAAACTCGTTGTAATCGCAATGAATCAAACCGCACAAAGCCAACTTCTTCAACTCTTGCATGCAACTATTATACACCTTTCCAGGGGACATCATCTTCTTCACTTGCGTCAGTGGGTATCCGTCCACCATCTCCATCAACACGCAGTGTCGATTCAAATCAATCGCCTCCGGGACGTTAAATCCTCGCTCGTGTAACGCTTGCATGAACGCGTGCTCTTTCAACGCCGACAATCTGCTTAAATATAACCAGTTAAAGCTCGTTCTTCTGTGTAAATAATCTCTCTTATTCTTCACCGCTTTAAAACTCGTTCTCCCGAGCCGGTGCAATTTCATCGCCATGTGCCTCCCTTCGTCGTTCACAACCTCGTACACGTCTGATTCTTTCCCCACACCAATTCTTCTTCCGACGCCACTTATTCTATTTCTCATCGTGAACGCTTTTATGGCTAAGAAATCGTACCCAAGCGGCGTCAATCTGTACCCGTCGTACTTCGAGTTATCGTGGTGGACTAATTTGTGTTTCAACAGTTCTCGAATGTGTTTGTAGCCTCCGCCTTTTTTCAATCCCGCGATGGCGTTTATCAGTTGCACCGGGACGATTTCGTGGTTTTTCATGCCCATCTCCACCGCGACTAAGGTTCGAAACGTGTCTTTTTCGATGTACCGGAGAATATTGACGTCGAACTTCATCTTATTCCTTCTTCTTCTTTGCGAATTTGAGCGGCGGCGGCGTTTAGAATAATGAGGAAAGAGAGAAAAAAGGAGAAAAAAATATACGCTACAGAATAGAAGTGTTGTATCTCTCAAATAATAATACACATGTGCGCGTGCGAGAGAAGACGAGTGTGGGTTTTCACTTCCACTCGTTCTTTCTCTCTTTTATGTTCTAATATCGCTCGTTTTCACGAGCGCTGTTCGGACGCGTGTGCTTGCAAACCTCCTGTTCGTTACGCGTCTCTCTCTCTCTCTTCATCGCACGAAGGATAAAAACAAAAATAAATACACATTGAATCTCTTCTCTCTCTCTCTCTCTCTTTGTGTTTTAACGTCTGGCGGCAATTTGTCGTCGGCTAACAGCTTCGGCAAAGGTGGCGATGCGCTCCAAGTCTTCGCTTGCGCTGTTTCCACTGTTCTCGCATCTTTTACGTAAGCCGCTTTCGTCCAAGAGAAGAAACAACAAAAGCGTCTGCGCCTCACCGTAGGAATCCGTGGCCAAGTTGAAATTACCTACGAGTTCTTCGACCGCGCCCGCGCGAGTGAGCTGTAAAGCACGATCGTGTGCGAGCTCTAAACCATCGGGCAAGGATGATTTCGCGTCGACGCCATAGTTGGCTATACCTTTTGCCGCTTTTTCGCATCGAGCGTGCGTTTTCATGAAAGCTGCTTCGATGCGTTTTCTAATCGCATTTGCCTCGGCCAGTTTCGTTTTGTTTGTATTCTTTGCGAGGGTATTCGTCATCATGACGCTGCTGTCCGCACTCTCAGCTGAGTTTGCCAAAGAAATTTGCGAAAGATGTTCATCCAAACTCGAAGGACTCATGGATATCGGAGCGCCTCCTACACTCGCATCTGAAGACGTCGCAGAGTCCGAAGACGTCTTCATGGAGTACTCTTCACACGCCGCGTTTATCAGACCATGCGCCGCATCCAAAGCGTTTAAGGAGACTAAACCAACGCTCAAAGCATGTAATCTACTTCCGGCGTTCCAGTGCTCTGCACTCGCGTCTCTTAAACACGCCGCCGCGCGCTCTAAAAGCTTCGCTTTATCCATATTGGTCCTAATTTTCGCGAACGGTTCGGTACCGCGGGACGATAACGATTGAGCCGCCGATGAGGACAATGTTCCTGCCCCGCCCGATAGTTTCTTCATCATCTGCTGATTTGTTGTTGATTTGCTGAGTAGCTGTGAAGGAGATAGAATCGGTGAAGATGCTAACGGCGACGAGGCTAACATCGAAGTTTTGAATGACGACGATTCACTACTCGGCGACGCTACGACAGCGTCGACGTCTTTCTTCTTTTGTTGTTCGCGCTGAGTCATTCCTGTGTTCGAAGGAACTTCTTTTGGACTCGTGCCTCTCGATAGTGGCGATGCTCCAAGTCTTGGTGGCGTTTGGTGACGAGCAGCAGCTGCGTTCTGTGAGGGGCTTCTCGGAACGAAACCAGTCCCTGGAGATGTCACCATGACGTAATCGTCGTCGTCAACTTCTTGAGAATCCGAAGTGCCTCCAAATGCCATCGAAGGTGGCGAACCCGGACTAAATCTAGTGAGTGTGTTTTGCTGCTGATGAGGTGAAAAGGAGTACCGTTTAATCGATGGCGGTGGTGCTAATGCCGCATTCTTACGATTTCCTCCGCGCAAGTCTCGCGCTGCGAGGGCAATCTCATTTCTCACCACCGCCGAAGGAGACGTCCCGAAGCACTTGTATGAAGACGACAACCCAGAATCTTCGCGCTGAAGAAAGTTGTTACGAATGTTCAGTTGGATGGGAACGCTCTTAGTCGGGGCGATTTCTTCCTCTATAATCGTCTGTCTCAGCGAAGTATTGTTGTTGTTGTTGCTGTTCAGTTGCGCCTCGTTCATCGAGTCCATCTGAAATTGCATGTCACCGTCTTCGTTGCCGCTTCGTCCCAGCGACATTTTCTTCATAGTGTTGGCGTTGCTGCTGCCGCTGCTATTATTAATGTTAGTATCTATGCTCATTGCTGCCGAGAGCTCTGTCGCTGTTGCCGCCGCTGAATCCATCCTCATGGGAGCACTCACACTGCCACTGCTTATGAAAAATGGATGGTTAAAAAACGCGTCAAAACCGAGGCGTTCTCTCGGATCTCTCCGTAAAAGAGAACGCAGCAACGCGACGCACTCTGGCGAAAGCGTCTCGGCAATCCTCGTCGGTATTCTCGCATCCGACCGTTCGATGTTGTGCAATAATTGCACCTGGTTTTGTCCCGTGAAAGGAACTTTTCCAACAACCATCTCGAATAAAATCGCTCCAACGCTCCACAAATCCGCTTTCGCGTCGTACTTTCTATACTTCAAGATCTCCGGCGCCATGTATAACGGGCTCCCGCACACGGTATCTGCCATCCCTCCGTGCGGTTGAATGTACCTCGCGAAACCAAAATCGGCAATTTTTAACGTCGCCTTGGACGTTCTCTCGCTCAACAACAAATTATCTGGCTTCAAGTCTCTGTGCACTAACGATTGTAAACGCATAGCCGATAAACCGCTCGCCAATTGCGACATGAAGTGTTTCGCCACCGCTTCGCTCACGCGTCCTCGTTTCCGTAAAAACTCAGACAAATTCCCACCAGCGCAATATTCCAATATTAAATACACCCTCTCCGTTCGCAAATCGTCCACCACGTCCACCAACTTCATTATGTTCCTATGTTTCGCGTTCCTCAACACCGTAATCTCCAACTCCAACGCCTCTCTCAGTTTTGGTTGCAAACCTTTCGTCGACATCTCTTTTATCGCCACGGTTTCTTTCGATTTCTCATCCAAACCTTTCCAAACCGTGGCAAACGAGCCTCTGCCGATCGGTTGGTTATCCTCCGAGGAGAAAATCGCGTATTCGTTGCCCGATTTTGCGTTTCTGATTATTTTTTTACCACCGCTCGAAGTCGTCGTCGTTATCGTTTGCTGTTGTTTCTCCATCATCTTTTCTTTCTTTTTTTTATTCTCCTTTTTCAAAAACGGCACCCCCCGTCTCTCTCTCTCTCGACCAAAGCGCAACTACCTTCCTTCTCTCTCTCTCTCACGTATTCTCTCTCTCTCGCGTATTCTCACTCTCTCCTTCTTCTTCTTTTCCCCTTTTCGCGCTTTTCTTCCTCTCACTTCCTCGCCCGACGAGAAGAAGAAGAAGAAGAAGAAGGAAAAGGAGCGAGTTTCGCGCGAAATCTTTTCAAACGTTCCCCGTGGTCCTGCTGACACGTCTAAGGATAATTTTTTGTCTCTTCGCCTCTCTTCTTTTTGCGTTTCTCTCTCTCTCGCGCCCCGTGCGTTTTCCACTCACAACGCGCGCGCCGCGAACAACGCTCCCTCCTCGAGAGCCTTCCTTCTTCTTTTTTTCTCGAGAAGAAGCGATAGAAAAAAGACCCCCTTCGCGTTCGCGTTGCGAGAAGAAGAAGAAGAAGAAGAAGAAGAAGAGAGTGTGCGCGAGCGCCCTCTCTCTTAAAAAAATTTTATGTCGTTGGAAGCAGATATCTCTCTCTTCTTCTTGCGTTTTTCTCTCTCTTCTGCGTGATAACGAACTCTTCTCTCTCTTTTTTTTCCTTTTTTTTTTGCAAACCCTAAATAAGACTCTTTTGCGCTCTCTTCTGCTTTGGACTGAAGCGTCACACCGAAAAAAGCATATAAAATAATCTCTCTCTCTCTCTGCGCGCACACAAACTACTAAAACTACTGTTTGTTTGTGCCTCTCGCGAGAACAAGAAGAAAAGGACGACGATGATGATGATGATGATGTCGATGACGGCGACGGCATCGACGGTGTCGTCGCTTTCTGTTTCTTCTCGTTCTTCTTCTTCCTCGTCTCGTTCTTCTTCTCCTTCGAGGATGACGACGACGACGACGACGACGAGAGGAAGAAGAACGAGAGAAAGATTTTCGACGAAGAAGAACAGAAAGACGAACGACGTGCGCGGGGTGGTGTGCTTTTCGTGCGCGGACGACGAGGAGAACGCGTTAAAGACGTTCGCGTCTTCCGACCGCGAGCGACGGGCGAGCTCTTTGTCGTGCTCTTCGTCTTTTTCACGACGAGACGACGAGATTTTGGAAGAAGATACGGAGAAAGGAAGGATACAAACGAAAAAGAAGACGCAGACGACGTCTTTCATGGATCGCGTTGAAATGAACGCGCCACTCGCGCTCAGCTCGTTCATGATGTTACCAATGGGTGTCATGATTGCTCCAAACTTTGATTTAGAAGGACCAGGGTCGGTTATTCAAGCGTTATCGGTACTGGCGACTATCATTTTCGTCCACGAGTCTGGTCACTTTCTCGCGGCGAGGACGCAAGGCATACACGTGAACAAATTCGCAGTTGGGTTTGGACCGAACGTGTTTTCTTATCAAGGAAAAGAAGTAGAATATTCTCTGAAAGCGATACCTTTGGGTGGATTTGTCGCGTTTCCGGACGATGACGAGGACTGTCCGTACCCGCCGGATGATCCGGATTTGTTGCGAAACAGACCGGTGAAAGACCGAGTGATTGTCGTTTCGGCGGGGATTATCGCCAATTGCGTGTTTGCGTTTGCTATTTTACTCGCGCAAGCGAACACTATTGGTTTGACGTACGCGAAATACGCGCCAGGAGTAATCGTCAAAGGATTCGTCTCGCCCTCCGCTGCAGAGTCGGCTGGATTCAAAAGAGGAGACATTATTTTGCGCATCGACGGCGAAGAGTTAGAGGCGGATGCGAAAACGGTCAGTCAAGTCGTAAACAAGATCAAAGCGTCGGCGAATAAAGAACTCGACGTCGTCGTCAGTCGAAAAGGTGAAATGGTCAAGTTGAACTTAATTCCAGACGAGACACCGAAGACTTTAGAAGGGAGAGTAGGCACGAGATTAGAAGCAAACTCGGTGTTGTACAAGAAAATGGCAAAAGGTCCCGCAGACTCCATCAAGTTAGCCTCGAAAGAGTTTGGTAGGTTGTTCAATCTCGTCGGCAAATCGCTGACTGGGTTAGTTACCAATTTCAGTCAGTCGAAAGACCAAGTTTCCGGTCCGTTAGCCATCGTCGCCGTCGGTGCGGAGGTTGTCAGGAAAGATATCTCGGGCTTGTTCCAGTTTGGCGCGGTTATAAACATCAACTTAGCCATCGTCAACTTGCTCCCGTTGCCGGCTTTAGATGGTGGATTTTTGTTGCTATTAATCATCGAAGCTATTCGAGGTAAGAAAATGCAGAAGGAGACGGAGCAATCCATCACCGGTGCCGGCGTGCTTTTCTTATTAATTAGCGGCGGAGTTTTAATCACGAGAGATTTGACTGATTTCGCCGTCAAAGCGTTTGGCTTAGATTTATAATACTACTACTGTGTAATAATTAATTTTGATATCAAAACAAATATAAAGCTAACTAATTAGGTATATGGCAAGAATCATTCTTCTCTCTCTCTCTCTCTCTCTTAAATGTACATGTTCGTTTTTCTCTCTTGTCTCATGATTTCTCTAGAGTCTCTCTTGGAAACACCTTCCGCCACCTCTCTTTGTCTTCGAACCGTGTACAACTGCGCAACCTTTTTTCTCAAAATGTCAAAGTGATGTCCCTTAAACGCCTTTCTCGTCGATTGCTTGATTCTCAACTTGTACAACATTTTCTTCGTCGCCGCAACTTCCTCCAAGATTTGTTCGTTGGACATGTTCGCAAACTCAGACGCCTTCGTGTATTTCAAACCCGTAAATTCATCCGCAGCTTCGTCTTTTTTGTCGTCGTCGGCAGCGCGAACCGTAAAGGCAGCGGCGCGTTTCGGTTGTTGGGATTGTCGTCTAAGCGGAGTCGTCGTGCTCAATCGCGCCTGGTTTATGTGTTTTCACAGAGAAGAAGAAGAAGAAGAAGAACGACCGGTGAGTACGCGCGCGTATCGTGAAGAACCGAAACTGATTTTTTCTTTGTCGAGAGAGGAGGTAGACACGGTGTCTCCGAAAAAACGCGGATAAAATTTAGCCGTCACCGCTCCCAAAAACTGCGCTCATCTTCGGTCAACCTCGCGGTCTGGTGGACGGCAAACGAAACGAAAGCGCTCAAATTCGCGAGAAAGAAGATTTTATGTCGGCGTTTTACACGACTCACGCGCGAGAGACCCATCGCATCGAGCGTCAACTCGCCTCTTTCGCGCGTAAAAATCTTCCCATTTTCTCCCCATCCCCTCTTCAGGTTTTCACCCACGTTTTACTCTCCCTCTTCTTTTACGAGGGAGAGAGAGAAAAAATCTCGAAGAAAAAGAAAAATCCAAGACCCGGACACCGAGCGCGCGACAGAAGACGCGAAAGACTTACCGATGAAACCGTCGCGGAAGTGGATAAAGTAAACATATTTGTGGCTAGAACAAAAATGTATCGAGAAGAAGAACACCCGTGTCTTCTGTTGTTTTATGTGTGAAGAATTTGAGAGTTCTTTTAGCGTGCGTGTGTGCGAAAAAAATTGCTCTCTCTCGTGTTTTTTTTTGCTGAAAAAAAGGCACCTCATCTCCCTCTTTTCTCTCTTTGTCGTGGAAGAGAACGAACGAGAGCCTTATCTCGTTATATCTGATTTCTTCTCCTCTCGAGAACCCCCGCACTCGTTTACTCTTCACTTTTTATATCACACACACACACACACATAATAGTAAAAATGTTCTCCTCCGTTGCCAACACCACTCAAGCCTTGCGCGTGACCTCCGCCAAGCCGACGACGTCTTCCAAGAGAGGCGCGTTGCAAGTCGTCGCCAACGCTAAAGTCGACGCGTGCGACAAGAATTCCGTCATCGTTTCCCCGTCCATCTTGTCGGCGAACTTTGCGAAACTCGGCGAGGAAGTCGCTGCGGTGGACAAAGCCGGCGCGGAATGGATCCACATCGACGTCATGGACGGTCGATTTGTGCCGAACATCACCATTGGCCCGTTGGTTGTTGATGCCTTGAGACCGGTCACGGACAAGGTTTTGGATACGCACTTGATGATCGTGGAACCGGAGTTGAGAGTTGCAGACTTTGCGAAGGCGGGTTCTGACATCATCTCCGTTCACGCTGAAGGTGCGAGTACCATTCACTTGCACAGAACTATCGGTCAAATCAAGGACTTGGGTTGCAAAGCGGGCGTCGTGTTGAACCCGGGGACCCCGATTACGTGCTTGGAGTACATCATCGACATCGTCGACTTGATTTTGGTCATGTCCGTCAACCCGGGCTTCGGCGGTCAATCCTTCATTGAATCGCAAGTGCAAAAGATCCAAGAGATCAAGGCTTTGTGCAACAAGCACAACGTCAACCCGTGGATTGAAGTCGACGGGGGCGTCTCTCCGGCCAACGCGTACAAGGTCATCGACGCCGGGGCCAACGCCTTGGTCGCGGGTTCCGCCGTCTTCAACTCTCCGGACTACGCCGCCGCGATTGCGGGGATCAAAGCTTCCAAGAAGCCGTAAGTCTTCATTTATTCGCGTAATGTTATAGATTGTATACTTTTTGTATAACTATTTATATAGGGAAGGAGAAATGGATCGACGCAAACGCTGGTCGTCTTATCTGCAAAGTTACGTTTAGGAGAGAGAGAGAGAGAGAGGGAGAGAGAAAATAGAAAAACTACACTGTAAATTCACAACAAAACTTTACCGGCACTAATAGTACGCCAACAAACGCATCACACACACACACACGCGCGCGCGTCTGCAATAACAACAACAACAACATTAACATCAACATGCCTTCTTCTTCGCATTCTTCGGCATCCAAATGAGAAGAGCGACTTCAACCCTCGCCTTCTTCACAGGCAGACGACGACAACTTTTAACGAACGACAACCGAGTCGTCGTCTTCGACGCCACCAACATCACCAAACGCTTCCTGAACAACTTGCGCGCACTTGCTTTAGCGAACGGTAAAGACGAGGAATTCGACGTCGTCGTCGTCGGAGGCGGTCACGCTGGAACCGAAGCCGCGGCTGCCGCGAACCGTCGAGGCCGTCGAGTCGCGCTGATAACTCCGCAACCGGTGAAATCCATCGGGGAAATGTCGTGCAACCCATCCATCGGTGGTTTAGGCAAAGGTACTTTAGTTCGAGAAATCGACGCGTTGGACGGTTTGATGGCAAAAGCCGCGGATTTATCCGGCATTCAATTTCGAGTGCTAAACTCGAGCAAAGGAAAAGCGGTTCGGGGCGTCCGCGCGCAGATGGATCGGGAGTTGTATAAGAAACACGTGCAAAAGTTAGTGGGCGAGTTGCCGAACGTCACCGTGGTAGACGCGTGCGTGAGCGGGTTGTTGATTGACGAGGGAGGAGAAGAAGAAGAAGAAGAAGAAGAAGAGAGAAAAGATAGCAGTAATAGCACTAGCGCTAGCAGTAATACAAGTAAAACGTGCAAAGGAGTGCGATTGGAAGACGGAACTTCGGTGCTTGCCAAAGCAGTCGTGATAACGACCGGGACGTTTCTGAGAGGCGTCCTTCACTTGGGAGGCGGCGAGAAAGTGTTCAACGCAGGAAGGATATCTTCAAACGTCACGGAACGGGCAGATAATTTAGCCTCGACGGCTTCATCGTCGTTAGCAGATTCGCTGTACGCGTTAAATCTGAGAATGGGAAGATTACGAACCGGGACGCCGCCGAGATTAAGAAAATCTTCCATTGACTTTACGCGGTGCGAAGAGCAAAAAGGAGACGATGTTCCTGAACCGTTTTCGTTTTATAACTTATCGTCATCGTCAACGAAAGCACCTTGGATGCCGTCGCAAGAGCAAGTATCGTGTCACAGCACGAGCACGAACGCAGAGACGGAAAGAATGATCATGTCGCATCCAAATTACGCGGATGAAAATCTTGCGACTGGTCCGCGCTACTGTCCATCGATTGAATCAAAAGTCCGACGATTTCCAAATCGCGACCACGTTGTGTGGCTCGAGCCAGAAGGGTTAACGAGCGATATCATATATCCAGCTGGTATTTCAAATTCACTTCCGAAAGAGACGCAGTTGGACATGCTTCGTTCGATTCCTGGTTTAGAAAACGTCGAAATGCTTCGCCCGGGATACGCGGTTGAATACGATTACGTCGATCCCAGAGAGCTCAGACGAACTTTAGAGGTTCAAAAAGTCAAAGGATTATATCTCGCCGGACAAATCAACGGGACTACTGGATACGAAGAAGCCGCCGCGCAAGGCGTCTTAGCTGGCGCTAACGCCGCCAACCGCGATTCACCGCTCGAATTGTCTCGAGACTCCAGTTACCTCGGCGTCTTAGCGGACGATTTGACTACCCGAGGTGCAACAGAACCGTACAGAATGTTTTCGAGTCGGGTGGAGCGCCGCTTATCGATTCGAAGTGACAACGCGGACATTCGATTGACGAAGATCGGTCGCGAATGTGGACTCGTTTCCGAGGAGCGATATCAATTAGCCACAGAGAGAGAAAATTCGAGCAACAGAGCGATTCGTCTTTTGAAAAATACGAAGGGATTTCGACAACAGGCAAAGCAGTGGATACAGTTGGGGTGCAAGAGATGTCCGGACGCTCGACACGGACGTTTAATTTCTCCAGCAGAAGTCATTCAAAGCGGCGAGGAGATTGGGAAAGTCATAAACGCGCTTTCTCAAATGGTGTCCAACGCGAAAGCAAAGAAAGAGAACGGCGAGATTTACGACGAAGAGAACGAGACTGAAACTGCTTTACGCGAGCTTTTAGACGTGGCCGAAAAAGATGCCTCGGCTTTAGAACTCGCCTCGACGGAATTGTATTACGAAAATTACATCAAACGTCAATCCAAAGACGTCTCTGACATGAAGAAGGACGAAACTTTGATCATTCCAGAAGATATAAACTACGACGAAGTGTTTGGATTATCCGCCGAGGACAAAGAGAAACTCGCGAGCGTTCGACCGGAAACGCTCGGTCACGCCGGTAGAATTCAAGGCGTCTCGCAAAGCGCCATGTTGAGTTTATTGCGTTATTGCCAAAAGAAGGATCGTTACGACGAACGTAAGAAGGAGAAGAAAGTGTACCATAATAGTAATGATAACATTAATAAATAAAAACATCGCGATAATAAATACACATATACGTACGCATTAAAAAAAATCACAGCTGACTAACGAACACGCCATCTACAACGTTCAGCGCCGACAGCGCTTTGTCTCTAGACTCACCGCCTAACCCATTTGATACTTCCTTTCTCACGATATCCAACTCCTTCCTCGCGTTTTCCACCTGATCTTTCGTTAAAACCTTATCTAAAGCTTTCTCCGGCCCGGCGAGCAGTCCCAACTTAGCTTGCGAAACTCCCGCGTACTTCAGCGCCGTTTGCATATCAATCAACCCAGTCTTTGCTCCAACTGGTTTTCCAGCCTCAAATAACATCAACGTCGGAAAACCGCTCACCCCGTACGCTCTCGCGTAATCCGTATACTTATCCACGTTCATTCTTGCGATGGTCGTCTCGTTCCCGTACTTCCTCAGTTCGTTCGGCAACTCGTTCCATATCGGTTCCAACTTTTGGCAAAAAGGGCACCAAGGCGCGTAAAACTCCACGAACACGTTCGGGGTTGGGTTTTCCGCGTCCGCGGAGACGTACTCTTTAAAATTTTCCGGCGTCAACTCGACGACGTTTTGCAACGACGTCTTCGCTCTCGTCGCCGTTTTTGGCACGAAAGACGTCGCGGCTGCTTCCGCCCGAGGAGGAGAAGGTGCCAACACCGTCGTCGCGCTCAAAGCGGCGACCGCCGCTGCTGCTCCAAAAACCGCCGCGCGTCTCGTCGTCGCGGATGACGACGCATCATAATCGTAACATTTATCATTAATCGCGACAGAAGAAGAAGAAACGTTCAAATCGTCGTCTTCCTCGATCGCGCCGAGCCGCTCGCGAGACGACGATGAAGATGAAGATGACGACGACGAGCACGAGGCACCGGAACGCATTCTCTGCCGATGAAGAAGACGACGCGCGGCGTTTTTCGGAGAAGAAGAAGAAGAAGATGCACCATTGCCTCCAGATCCGCCAGGAGCAGCGGTACCAGACGCGACGGCGCGCGTCGTGAAAAAGCAGCGCGTCGAAGACGACAACATGTTTTGTTGTTGAATATACTCGTACGAGTGAAGAATGTATGAATGAGTTCACCTTCTTTTTGCGTGCAAAAAAATGTAGAAAGAGTGAAGTGGGGGGCCGTTGGAAGAAGAAGAAGGCGAGAATGAGGAAACTGGAGAGATTTTCGAGAGATGAGTGAGAGATTTTTTTTGTGTTTTTTTTCCCGCGAAAAAAAAACAAAAAAAAAGGGGGAGCAAAAAACAGGGGAAAAGAAGAAAAAAGGGAAAAGAAGAAATCCTCTCTCTTCTTCTTCGTCACTTTGACGCGCGCGCGCAATTTCAACGTCTGTTTTCATTTACATCGCGCGTTTGTGGGTTAACCTCACACACTCAAATACACGTAACTTTCGTTCTTCCTTCGTTTTGAAGAGGCGAAAGCGCTTGCGTGTGAAAGTTGAAAATCAACACCCACAACACATTCACTTTTTTTTTTTTAATCCATCCAATTGGAGAGAGAGAGAGAGAAGAGAGAAGAGAGGGGGGTTAAAAAAGCGCGATTTATAGAAGTATCCATCACATCGTCCGATACAAAAAAGAAATGGCGACCCAGCGCGCGACTACCGTCGGTAGTTTCACGCGTCGTTCTTCATCATCCATCTCGTATCATCATCGGCGAGGTTTTAAAGCGGATGCGAAGAAGATGATGATGATAAAGACTTACTCTTCTGGGACGATGGGGACGATGATGAATTCGCGACAGGTCAGCAACAGTCATCGCCGTCGCGCGAAACGCGGAACGCTTCTTCCGGTCGCCGCCGCCGCCGCCGCCTCGAGCGGTTCCTCTTCCGATCGAAGAACCGAAGAAGGAAGAAGAGAAGAAGAAGAGGAAAAGAAGGCGGCGACGGCTTCTGAGTTCCAGCTGTCCCCGCTGGAACCGTCCAGCGCGGTCGGGACGCACCTGAGGAAAATCTTAGAGCGCGACCCGAACGCGTTCGAGGAGGCGTTGGACGAGCAGTTGCGAGAGTGGGCTACTTTTTCTTCTTCTTCTTCTTCTTCTTCTTCTCAATCGTCCTCCTCGAGCGGTTCATCCGCCCGAAACACCAAAGAAATAAATGGAAGTTTGAGCAGACCGGCTGGGAGCAGTCCGACGACGAAGAAAAACAATCATCCGTCGACGTCGGCGTCTGACTTTGGCGACGCGGAAGAGGAGGAGGAGGAAGACTTCGCCAGCGTGAAAAACGTGTTTTCGGATCGAGCGTTTTCGCAGTTGAGAAAGAAACGGGAAGTAGAGGACGCTTTGTACTTGTGCATTGCGAAGAAGAAAGCGATGAAAGGCGTCGAGCTGACGAATGACTTTGAAAACGTGCGATTGAGACGGTCTGGGTTGGTGAAAAGATGCCAAGTGTTGTCGTCGCAGTTTTTACCGCCCGGGTCGGAGGATATTTTGAACAAACATTTGATTGGCGTTTTGAGCAACGTTTCCACGAACGGTGGATTGAATCCCGAGAATTTCGAAAAGTACATTCCAAAAGTCGTGTTGGCGCACGTGTACCAGAGATCGGCGGCGTACGGGTACTTTTTACGACGCGTGGAAAAGAGATATAAGGTCGAGCGGTTGTTTTCCGAGAAGACGACGGCTTTGGTAAAAGAAGAAAAAAATGGAGAAGAAGATAAACACAACAAGAAGAAAACAGAATCGATCGCACCGACGTCTAACAACAACGGTTTGAAGAAAACGCTCAACTTTCGCGCGCGACCTCGATTACGTAAACGTGAAAACGACCTCGCTCACGGTAAAGTTGAAGCCAACAGCAGAAATGACGAATTTTGCATCGTCGATGAAGCCGCCGGAACTCGAACGTGCGTTGAGCCTCAATTGCATTCGTTCAAAGCGTATATCGAGTCATTGGATCCGGAAGTTCGCGCTCGCGCAGCGCGTATTGAATCCACCGAAGCTAGAGGTGCTTTGGAGAGACACGTGGAGGCATTGTTCGGAGCGCAAGCGTCAAACTCAAACGAACTTTCTGAACGCATGCGTGAACTCGAGTTATTGATCACTAAAACGAGCACGAAACGGGCGTTATCGAAAAATGAATACGGTAAAAATCAACAACGAAATGCAAACGACGACAACGACGATGAAGAGGAGGAAACGGATGCTCGATTGCAGACGTCCTATTTTGAGATTGAAACGATGGAAATGACGTTGGACAATTTGAAGCATCTAGTCATCGAAGCGTGCGCGTTTGGTGGTGAATTGGCCGTCGCGGAAGACCGCTTCGATGGTATCGATGGCGGCGTTTTACATCGATAGAAAAGAAAAGAGAGAGAGAGAGAGAGAATATATACACGTCGCATCGCTTTAAAAAAGAATTGTAGTACAAAAGTTGTTCCATTATAATTAATTTTATTATGTGCGTTCAGTTAGAGGGGCAGCTGATGAGACGGATTCTATTTTTTAGCGTCTGCCGAGACTACTCTTTTGTCTCGGTTTCACCTCCGTTTCTGCCACCGAGTGTAAATAGATGTTATTCGGCTGGTTAGCCATTGGATTATCGCCACCTTTACTCCACTCGTAGCTCGCCGCGTAGGCGTAAATCGTCCCGTCTCTGTTGAAATCGCCGCAGGAAATTGGACAACTTATTTTTTGCATCGCCTTCAACCTTTGCTTGGAATCTTTATCCCAAAAGTTGTAATTCCCGTCCGCACCGGCGGTAACAAACGTCCCAAACGTCGGGTGGAACGAAATAGAGTTCACCGCGTATATGTCGTTCTGTTCTCGATGACATTTAAACGTAAAATTCGACGATTTCATGTTATCCTCCACGTGTTGCACCGCTACTCTCCCTTCGATGGACCCGATCAAATACCCGCTCTGGTCGGGAAAAGCCGCAATGCATCTCGTCTGATATTTCAACGGCGAATACAACTGCTTATACGGCTGCGTCGGATTCTGCATGTTATATACCAATATGTGCCTCTCCGCAGTCCCACACACCAATAAATTCTGTTTCACGTCTAAAGCGTAACACCTCTCCGGCAATTGCGCCACGCTCACCGGATTCGGCTGTCTCGTATCCCAATACTTCAACGTCTTATCCCAACTTCCGGTGCACAAAATGTTATGCTGCGGAATCCACGCCATGTGCCTGATCGGTCCATCGTGCTGCGCTACCTGTGTTGTTTGATTCGAACCTAAATCCCACTTCTTTGCCTGGTTATCGCACCCGCCGCTAAACACCGCGCTTCCGTCCGGGCTCCACACCGACGCCATCACCGGCGCCTCGTGAGCCTCCATCGCCGCTTTCGGCAACGCTTGCCCGTTCGGTTGCACGTCGTAACACAAAACCTTGTTATCCCACCCGGTGGCGACCAAGAAATTCCCCGTCGGCGACCACTTTAACGAAGTGATGCCGTCTTGAGGAGAGGACTGCACGAGCATGTCGTTGTTCGGGTTCGTTTGCGGTGCCGTTTGTTGCTGCGTTTGTTGTTGCCCGGCCGATGGACTCGGGGCGCCGAAACCGCCCATCTGCGGCGTTTGCTGCTGCTGCTGCTGCAACCCACCGCCGCCAAAACCGCCGAAACTCATGATGTTGGTCTCTTTCGCGTATCTCTAAAATCAAATCGAATTCAATCGATTCGCAACAAAACTTCTTTTTTTCCCTCTTTGCTATATATGACTGTTTGTGTTAATTTCCGACGAAAACCCAAACCACAAGAACCTACTTTATCTAAATTATATTATTATATGGTACACGTCAGCGCTCTTTCTTTCTGTGTGTGTGTGTGTGCGTATATTTGTGTGCTCTTCACTCGCAAAAACCGCAAAAGCTGCTCGCTCGCTATTTTGAGGATCTGCTGCGCTGCTCTTTCATTTTTTTTTTTTTGAACTCTCGACGAACAGGAAAAGCAAAAAAAGGAAGAGAGCTCTTCTTCTCGTCGAGGGGGAAGGAAGCCCATACGGTATGGTACAGTGGAAGGCAGAGAGGAGTGGCCTCTTCCCAAAGTCTCCTTATGTTATGGGAAAACATAAACAAAAAAACACAAAAAACTCACGGCACAGAAAAACCAAAAAGCAGCCGCGCGACGTGTGCGTTTCTCTCTCTGCTCTGCTCTCTCTCTGAGAGTCTCGTCTGTTGTTCCAAAAAGTTTGGATATAATTCACACTTCCCTCACAGTATATATCTCACGCTCCCTCCTCCTTCTCCTCGCACACACAGGAAAGGAAAAGAGACTCATCTCCTCCCCCCTCCGCGCGCGCGTACACAAAAACACACACACACACACTCGATATATAAACACATCATGTCTTCTAGCTCAATCGCGACGACGACGACGACGACGATGTTGTCGTCCTCTTCCTCGAGAAAATTTAATCAACAGAAATCATCATCAACCATCAGAAGACCAACGAGACGAACGACACCTTTGCGAGCATCTGCTGCTTCCTCGATTAAAACATACACCGTTAACGCGGCGCAGAAAGAAGTAAACTTACAAAAAGTGATTGAAAATTTGTGCGAAGGGAAGGATTTGTCCGAAGACGAGGCGTTTGAAGCGATGGAAGCGTTGTTGGATGCGTCGGAAAATCAGATCGCTGCTTTTTTGGTCCTGTTGCGAGCGAAAGGGGAGACGAGCAGTGAAATGGCTGGGTTAGCGCGAGCTATGCAGTCGAGAGCGTTGCAAGTGAACGCCGGGGATGACGTTTTGGATATTGTTGGTACTGGCGGCGATTCCGCGGGGACTGTGAACATTTCGACCGGGTCGTGCGTGTTAGCCGCGGCGGCGGGCGCAAAGGTGGCGAAACACGGAAGCCGTTCCGTGTCTTCTCTCTGCGGCTCCGCGGACGTTTTGGAAGCGCTCGGCGTGGCCGTAGAGATTGGCCCGGAAGCGATCGAAAAGTGCGTGAAAGAAGTCGGCATGGGTTTCATGTTTGCGCCGAGATTCCACCCGGCGATGGCGAAAGTTTCGCCAGTCAGAAAATCGTTAAAAGTGAGAACGGCGTTCAATTTGTTAGGCCCGATGTTAAACCCGGCGCACTCCAAGTACGCGTTAGTTGGCGTTTACTCTACGGGCATTCAAAAGTTAATGGCGGATTCTTTCATGCGTCTCGGAATGAAGAAAGCGTTAATCGTCCACTCGATGGGTTTGGACGAGTTGACGCCGTGCGGCCCGGCGGACGTCATGGAAGTTTCCAAAGACGGCGTCAAAACGTACACCTTCGAGCCGTCTAAAGTGGGAATCAAAAAATGCGAATTGAAAGACTTAGCCGGTGGTGACGCGCAATTGAACGCTAAGATTTTACGCGAAGCTTTGGGCGGTGAAACCGGTCCAGTTGCGGAAACTTTGATCTTGAACGCCGGCGTCGCCATGGCGGCGGCGGAGCAAGCCGCGTCCGTCGAGGAAGGCATCGCCATGTGCAGAGAGGCGCACAAAGCCGGTAAAGGCGGGGAAAAGTTGGACAGTTGGGTTCAGTTGACCCAGGAATGCGCCAAGGCTGGTTTGTGATGATGCCATTTTTTCGTACGCATTGTTTTAATAATAATAATAACATAATGATTTCATCACGTGAGAACGATAAAAACGCCGAGACAGAGTTCAGAACGTCATCCTTTTTTTGTATCTTTTCACTTTACGATTGACGTCACAAGTCACATTTCCGAAAATATCCAAAACAAACACCACGATGTTGTTCTCGTCGCGCGCGGTGGTGGTGCATCGATCGACGACGACGACGTCGTCATCCTCCTTCTCGTCGTCGTCGTCGTCGCGATCGTCGGTGCGTGCGGTTGGAAGCACGACGTGTGCCCGCACTAATGGAAGGAGTGTCGTCGTCGTCAACTCTTCTTCTTCTACTTCTACTTCGTCGTCGTCGTTTCGATTAGTGAAGCGAAGAAGAGGAAGGAACGCCGCCGACGCCGCCGAGGGCGTGTCGATGCGCACGAGCGCAAAGACGAGAAGCAGCGCGATGGAAGAAACCGCGACAGCGACGTCAGAAAAAATCAACGACGACAACGATAAAAGCGTTCTCTCCGCTGAAGAAGTCGTGCGAGGAATGTACGACGCCATCAACAAAAGAGACGTCGCGAAAGCGCTGACGTTCGTCGACGACGACATCGTCTACGAAGATTTCAACTTCCCGGAACCGTTTCGAGGGAAAGAGCGAGTGAAAAAGTTGTTCGAGGAGAGTTGCACGGGAATACCGGACGATTTAGATTTTATCATCGAGAGAAGCACGTCTTCGTCGTCGTCGGCGACGGAGAGTTTGACGTTTGGATGCACGTGGCACGTTGAAATCGCGGGAGAACCGTTTCCGAACGCGAGAGGCGCTTCGTTTTACGAGATTTCGAAGGAGAGCGGGAAGCTGATTTATGCCAGAGACGTGGTGGAGTCGCCGATGAAGTTAGGCGAGGCTTCGTTTTCAATCATACGGGTCGTCGCGCCGTTGGTGAAAGAACAAATTTTAGCCGAGAAGAAAAAGAGGAATAATAACGGCGACGTAGTAAAGAGTTCGAAGGAGGAGACGATGACATCTTCTTCCAGCGATAACGCGGTTGAGATTGCTGGATTATGGGCCGCGGCAGCTGCGTATTGGTACGTTTTACTCCTCTCACCGCCTTTCGCGCCAGTTCCGGGATACCCGGGATGGGCGATTACGCCGGAGAGTTTACAAGACGTCATCAACTCTTCGGTTCAGTTCTTCTTTATCTTGCAAGGCATGAACGAAGCGGGCATCACTTTCGCCGGACTGGCGACGGATTTCCCGGTCCAACCCGAAACACTAGGCGTGTTCAACTTTGCCGAGGCTTTCGTGTTCATGTTGTTCCCGGTGCTGTTGATGGATAAAACGAAATTAGGTAAAGAGAAAGGCGGAGAGTTGAAGACGACTACGTTTTGGTCCATCTCCATGTTTCTCACGAACGCGACTTTGCTCCCCTATTTCGCCACGAGAGCGAAGAGCATCGGCGAAAGTAGAAAAGAAAACGAAACGTCCGCGTACGTGTCCGACGACGCAGGTGTAATCAACGAAAATGCGAAAACGAGAGAAGGGAGAGAAGGTAAAAAAGGCTTGCTCAGCAAAGGTTTCGGCGTGTACGGTTTATTAGTCGGCGTCTATTCGCTTTGGTACTTTGCGAATGGATACGTTCCATCGGGCGAAGAGCGCGACTTAGCCGAGCGATGGACTTACTACGTGCAAACTTTACACGAGGATCGCGTTTCTGTCGCGTTCACGTGCGACATCGTTCTTTTTTATTTGTGGCAAATATACTTTACGAAGAAAGTCGATCCTGACTGCTCCGCCGTCGATCGATTTTTACCGTTCTTCGGCCTCGCCGGGTGGTTGATTAAATAAAAGAAATCTCTCTCTCGATTGAATCGCAAACATTTTGTTGTTTGTTTGTTGTATTATAATAGTATTACACGCACACACACGCTGCTATATGAACAAATAATAATATGTATCTAAATGCTCATTCGTTTTACTTCGCAGCGGCACCCATCGCGTTCGCGTCCATGCTCGCGTATTTCTTCTTCGCGCCCGCGGTAGGTAAAGGCATCTGTTCTAATTTTTCTACGTCTGTTAAATTTTCCTTCTTTTCTTTAATCTCCTCTCCCGCTTGCTTCTTCTTCTTACTCTCGCTCTTGGACTTCCCCCACATGCACTTCATCTTCACGCCGTTGATTTCAAACCCGAGCGCGCCGCATTTTTGCTTCGCCGCTTCTTCCGCCGCTTCTCTCTCCGCGAACGTCACAAACGCGCACTTCTTTTCTTTCATCACGTGGACTTTTTTCAAAGTCCCGTGCGAGCAAAACGCGCCTCTCAAATCTCCCTCTTGCACCTTCTCCCCATCTACGCCGCTTATGTAAAACGTCTTGATCGTTTGATCTTCCGGCGCTTTCCAACTCGGTTTCCTCTCCCGATCTCTTTCCAGCATCGCCTCGGCGACTGGATCGTTCGTCCCGTAATACCGATCTTTAATATTCTGCTTCCTAAACTTCGGGTTGGCGGATAACTCCGGCATGTGCGTGTCTCCGTTACAAGGCCGAAACGGACAATCCGCTCGCGTGCACGCGTCTTTCAACCAAAACGTACAAATAGGCGCCTTGTTCTTTTGATAATACGGCTTCTTCCTCGCCATGCGCGTCAACTGTTCCATCGCGTCCTTCACAATCGCCGCTTTCCCTCCCACCCCGTCGTCCGCGTTCCCGGCGACGCCGCCCAACATCCCCGTCACGTCCGCCGTCGCGTCTTCCTCCAATTTCTCCTCGATCTGTTTCGTCACGTACTCCACATTCACCGCGCTCTTCGGTACCGCCATATCCGAAATCGCCCCCAGCGCCGCATCCCTCGCTTGCACCGGAATCCCGTACTCCAAGTCCAGCAAACACACCTGGCAGACGTTCTTCGCCAGCGCGATTTCTTTACACACGACCGTTTTCTTGTACCTCGCGTCGTGCCCAGGTCGCCACCGAAAAACCGTAAACGGTCGTCCAGATATCGCGCACTCCGCGCCGTAATTTTCTTTCTGCATTCGCACGTACGGGTTCGGTCCGAGGCAGTCCGAACAGACGACCGGGAAATCGCTCTTCTCCCAGCCGTCCTCCTCGGGATTCGAGACGTGCCTGTTTGACATTTTTTTTCTCTTCTTTTCTGATTCTACGTACGTAATAAACTTTTGTCTCTCTCGCAGACTCTTTCTCTCTCTCAGAGCGACAAAGAACAATATCGGTTTTAAAGAGAGAGAGAGAGAGACCCTCTTTTATGCGCGCGTGCGCGTTGCGTGTGTTTTGTGTGTATAAAAGTGTGGGTTGCGTGTACTTGGGGAAATAATTGGTCTCTCTCTCTCTCTCTCTCTCTCTCTCGAGGTAAAAAAAAAATCGAAAAAATTTTTTTCTTTTTTTGCTTCTTCTTCTTCTCTTTTTTCTCGTTTTTTCTTTCTCTCTCTCTCCAACACAAAAAGTTCGTAGAAGAAACGCAAGCTTTGTTTTTTAACGTCGTATAAACAAGAAGAAGAAGAAGAAGAAGAAGAAGAAGAAGAAGAGGGACAAACGACATGGAGGAAGAAGAGGAGGAGGAGAAGAAGAAGAACGCAGAGGACGATTCTTCTTCTTCTTCTTCTTCTTCTTCGCCTCGCGATGACGACGACGCCGCTCATTCTTTCGAAGAGGAGCGACGGGTGGCGTCTCTCGTCGCGGAGACGTCCTATTTGACGAGCGTTTTGAACGCCGCTCCTTTTTGTTCCTCTTCTTCGGACGGAGACGCGACGACGTCGTCGTCTTCGGACTCTTATTATTCTTATTATTACGATTTCGGGTTGACGTCTGCGGTGTACTCGTTGTTCGGGTACGCGAGCGAAGATGCGGTCGTCGCGAACAACAACAACAACAACAACAGCAACAACGGAGGAAGAAGCGGCGGGAACAAGAACAGCAGCGCGATGGAAAAAGAGAGCAAACTTTTACTCGATGAGAAACACATCGAACAGACGCTGTTGAAGAATCACGGGGTGATTAAGAAAACGCTGCCGGAGGTATCGCCGACAGATTTTGAGAAGTATTTGAGAGCGATACGGACGTCGTACGCGAGATTCGTGGCGACGAGAGCGATGGCAAAGAAGAATAAGAATGGTAATAATATTAAAGCAGGAGGAGGAGGAGGAGGAGGAGGAACGGTGTCGAAGTCGTCGTCGGTCGGGTCGGCGTTGGCGGATGACTTCGAGGAACAAATGCACAGACAGAATCAACTTTTGAGCTCGGTGCCGTCCATTTTCTTCCGAGAAGAGTTTGATTTAACGTCCAGAGAAGCGTTCGAGGAGATTTTACCTTGTTTAGCGAGCGATTTAGGAGAGAGTGGAGAAAATAGTAACACGGACAACGACAACGTCGCGAATAGCGCGGTGTTGGCGCAAGAGCAGCTCGAGCACTACTCAGATCTGGTAGAGAGCGTGATTATGAAACGAGTTGGGGATCGCGCGGAGGTGTTTTTGGATGCCATGGCGAAAACGAGAAAGTTACAGGAGACGATAGAGGAGACAAAGAAATCAGTCGTCGATTTGCGGACGAATAATCGGAGGAGTTTTAGAAGAGCGGCGCATTCCACGGCGAAAGTGAAAGAGACGTCGAGAAGGAGGGATAACATTTTAAGATTGGCGGAAACTTTGAAAGATATCGAAAACATTCGGCAAACAAAGTTAGACGTGGACGTGCTGTTAGAATCCGGAGAATATTCAGAGTGTTTAGAAGCGATCGACGAGTGCGAGAGAAGTTTGAGAAGGGCGATAGAAGCGGCGACGAAAAAGGACAGCGAAGAAGCAGAAGTAGAGGAAGACAAAGAATCGTCGATGTCTTCTGCGGATAAGAAAATTACGAATAGCAATAGTGGTAAAAGTAACGCGGGAACGACGACATCAAACGTCTTTTCGTGTTTCAGTCATCTTCCGAAAGATTTAGAGATCGCAAAGAGAAAATGCACGGGTGCGATCACCGCGGAGTTGTGTTCTCGAGCTCGAGTCGAGTCGAACGTAGTCGACGATGAAATCGCGAATGTAGTCAAGAATGGTATCGACGATCAGATAAAAGATAACGAGGGTAGCTTTGATAAAGACGAGTTCGATCGTGTGTCGGAATCCATCATACCGGCGCTCCGCGGCTTGTTGAGATCGAGTACGGTCGTGCCAACGGTTGACGCCATTTACGCGGTTTCGCGAGAAATCTTGCGCGATTTGAAAAGAGACGTCGAACGCGTGTGCGAAAAAGTTGTCGCGGGTACGGGTGGTAGAACCAACAACAACACCCCTTCAAAAGTCAACAACACCGCTGCCAATGAAAATAAAAACGACGCGGACGACGGTAACATGGAGGATATTTATTTTGCGCTTCAACATTGTTCCTCTGAGAACTACATCCGAACGCTCGATGCCGTGACCAAAATAATGTCGCGCTTACATTTTAAGCGTTCCGAGATAATTCGAGACGTTTTGATGTCGATGTTCACCTCTTCAGTTAACGCATTCGATGATGAAAATGCGAGCGAAAACGTTGGCGACGTGGAAACGCCGAAGAGTGCACAGTCTCCAAAATTTTCTATGGATCTCATCCGGAAAGAAGCTCGCGATGAAGCAAACGAGCGGTTTTCGAGAGATGGCATTTCCAAAGTCGTTTCTGCCATCCGCGAATCATCCAACTCAATCATCGATGGTGGCTCGATGGTTTTCGCCAGACTTCTGAGTTGCCGCAAGCACGTCAACGCAAAACTCGATGCGACTTCGTTCACGAAAATAACGAAAGCTTCGGATGCGTTCATTCGCCTCGCGGAGAATGCAAACAGGAAAAATGGGAAACGATGCGTAGCGTTAAGGTCGCAGGTGCATTCGCAAGCGCGCTTGTTCTTGAACGTAAAACATGCCGCCGAGTTGGACAAATTAAAGACGCTTTTAGAGCAAGAGAGTTGGTCGCAAGCAACGGTGCCGGCACATTTTCAAGAGCTTTTGGATCGATTGTCCGCGGTGGCATCTTCAACGGAAGAGGATAAAAGTAAGGATAGCAACGCCGCCACCCCTAGTGAAAGCGATAAGAACCAACCGCTACCGACAAAAATCATAGACAAGAATACAAATATCGAACACGTTGCCACGACGACGGCATTGATGCTCATTCGCACGCTGAACGATTACAGCGATATCGCAGAAAGTATTCCCGATTTATCTGCAGATGTCGCTCGTCGCGTCGCTGAATTACTTGGTGCGTTCAACGATGGTGCCTGCGTGCTAGTTCTTGGCGCGCAAGCCATGCAAGGCGCAAATTTGAGATCCATCACAGCGAAACATCTATCGGTGACTCAACAATCGCTCCGATTGTTTCAGTCACTCGCGCCAGTTTTGAAAGCGAGACTTTCAGACATTACGACGACAAAGTTTGGTAGCAGTAGCGATAACCTTGCGGCAGCGGCGGTCGAAGGCAAACCACCATCGAGCGGTAACGAAGACGCGAGGCGTAAACTAGCCTTTGCGAATCTCGACAAAGTCGGACGCGATTTCGAAACGCACTGTGAGCGCATCCATCTGAAGCTCATCGAAATCATTCGAGAACGCTTGCGATTCCATCGCGGTGGGTTACCGCAACTCGCCAAAGCCTGGGAAAACGAACCGATCGAAGATTTCGACAAGGAAGCTTCTCAATTCAGTAAAGGTTTGATGAAAGAGCTCGGGACGCTGTCCAAAGTCGTTCGCAGCATGTTTGAAGAGAATGACCAAAACAGCGTCCTCGGCGTGGTCGCTTTAGAGTTTGACTCCAAGTTAGCCTCCTCCTTAAGAACGGTTTGGCAAGAAAGGAAATCGGTCGGCGGTACCGTCGAAAGACACGTCAAAGCAGATTGCGACGCGTTGCAAGAGTGTTTGCACGGCATAGCTGGTAAATTTGACTCGGAAATTATCGGTCGCGAGTTGAAAGAGTTGGCCGAAGTCGTCGCGGAGTCGATCAAACACAACGACGCGCGTCTGTCCGACGAAGCGAAACTCTTGAAAGCGAAAAAGAAAGCGATGGCAGCTGAAGCCGAATCTCAAACGCCAACAAAATCGCCCACGCCTACAAAGAGTGGCACCAGTGGTACCAACGGCGAAGAAAAGAAGGAAACGGCAGCTCCGGCAGGAGAGGAAGCGCGAGAACCCGTCGAAAGCAAAGACGAAAGCAAAGACGAAAGCAAAGACGAAAACGTCAACGATACCAAAAGCAGCGATTAGTAACACACAATGATATAATAGTAGCATATTAGCGCACTAACAAAACATTACTTCCTACTTTACATCTCGTCCACGAGCTTCTTCAGCTCGCCTTTAATCTTCCTCTGTCGTCTGCGGTTCCCCCAGGTGTCCTCCTCCGCTTTCAACTCGTTCAACTCGTCCAACAGCAGCTCCCGTTTCGTTTTCTCTTTCCCTCCTCCGCCGTCCGCGATGAACTGTTTCGAGACGTTCGCGGCGAACGAGGCGACGCCTATGACCCCAACCGCGCCTAATCCAAACACCGCGATCCCTCCGGTGGATGCTTTGAGTAATCCTCCGACCGCGTCGAACGCGGTGAGTTCCGGCATCTCTTCGCCGTTATTGTTGTTGTTCGTTGCGTTCTTGTTTCCCGAAGAAGTGGAGGAGGAAACATCGCGTCTCGCTGGTTGTTGTCGTCCGACGCCGCCGCGAGTAGAATATAAGGGCTGAAAAGAAAAAGGCGCGCATCTCTTCGACGTCGAGGCGACGGCGCTCATCGCGGCTCTTCGCAACATCTTTTCGTCGTGTGTGTTTTGTGTGTTATATTAGTGAAGAGATTGATTCGCGCTAATAATACGTATGCGTTATGATATTGAATAATTGAAACTAGTAATAAAGCTTTTCCCCTTTAGTATTAAGCGGCGGCGGCATCCACGGCTTGCCTCAACACGTCCATGGCACCTTTCACGTCCTCCGCGCCAAACACAGAACTCCCGGCGACGATGACGTTTGCGCCCGCGCTCGCAGCCGCTTCGATGGTCGAAGCGCTCAAACCGCCGTCGACTTGAATATCCATCTCCGGATACTTCTCGCGCAACTGTTTCACTTTCGGCATCATCTCTGGGTTAAACTTTTGCCCTCCAAATCCAGGTTCTACGGTCATCACTAAGAGCATGTCCACGAAATTCTCATCCGCGAGCGCGTACACCGCCTCCGCGCTCGTTTTCGGTTTCATCGCGACGCCAACTTTCATGCCTACTTTTTTGATGGCTTCGCACAAGCCGATGGCCTCGTCGATGTTGGCGCACGTTTCGATGTGAAACGTAAACATGTCGCACCCAGCTTTTTTCATCGGTTCTATGTATTCTTTCGGATTCGTCACCATCAAGTGGACGTCGAAATACGCGTTCGGGAAGTGTTTGTTCAAGCTTTCGATGACTGGAGCGCCGAACGAAAGGTTCGGGACGAAATGTCCATCCATCACGTCCAAGTGCAACCAATCGGCACCGAGGGAGAGGACTTTCTCGGATTCCGATTGCATGTTGGCGAAATCGCACGCCAGTAAAGACGGGGAGATGATAGCTTTAGGCATATTTGCGCGCGTGTTTTTAAGAGAGAGAGAGAGAGAGAGAGAGAGAGAGAGAACTGTGTGTGCTGCGCGACGTTGGTGTGACAACTTTCGAAAAATGATTTTAAAATCGTGACGTGACTATTACTACTGATTTACTATATTACATTCGCGAGCGCTACTTACGGCTACAAATACTACTCAATAAACTACCTCGTTTTCCTAGAGTCGTCTTTTTCTTTCATCAAACGACGTTTTGGTTCCTGGTTAGAAAATCTGGATCTCGTCTGAACTTGGTCGTAAACTTGACGAACCAGTTATCGAAGACGTTCCTCGGAACGACCAAGTGTTCCGTCTCGTTTCCGGTGGTAAAGCTCTTCAAAAAGTTCCACAAATCTAAAGCGACGCGCTGCGCGAACAACTCTTTACTCCCGCTAATCTTCGCGTCTTTTGAAAGGCACTCATCGAGCGGTTCCAAGGAAACGCCAATCGACGCGTCTTCGTAAAAAGCGCCCGTGCGCGGGTCGATTGGCCACGTCAAGTTGAACGTGTTCGACGGTTCCGATAACGTCACGCACCCTCGGTATTCCCATAAATTGTTATTCTCGCTCTCGTGCATCCCCGGTCGTTCGCTTCCTTTCACGTACAACGCGAGTGCCGTCGACTGATCCAGAACTGTGTTTGTGCAATGATTTAAAGTATCATTAAGTAAAGAAAAAAAATGTCAGAAAGCGCGCGTATTTTCTAACGAGAGAAGAAAAGAAGAAATTGGAAACGAATGGAAACCGGTTTCGATTTCACCTGAAGCCGTCGTCGTCGTCGCTTTGGACGACGACAGAAACAAGAAGAAGAACCAAAAAAGTCTCGACAAACAAAGCGATTCTTTTTCTTTTTCTCTCTCTCACGTACCGTTCGCTCCGTTGACGCACAAGCAGCACTCTTTAATCTCCGAGTATCCCGTGCCGACAAAGTTGGATAAATTTAACGTCCAATGCGTGGCGTCTGCGCGTTGAAATTGGCTCGACGGTATTGGAAAGGAGCGCTTGATGAAGACGACGCAAAACGGTTCCGGCGGGACGTATCGTTCTATCTGACCTCCCGGTTCTTGGATGAAGGACGCGTGATGATGGCTCATTTTTTTTTTGTTGTCATAAAAAGTTTGAAGAATGGAGAAGAAGAAGAGGACGACGACGACGAAAACAACGGCGATGACAACACAGCGGTTGGATATTATTATAATAGTATTACACACGACTCATCGATAAAGCAGCGGATACAGCATAGCAGTCGCGCAAAGAAAGTCAACACGCACCAAGACAACACAAACATATCATTGAATCCTCTCGAAAAACAACACGCTCAAATCCATCGCGCCGCAATCCTTCGCCTTTGGCACGTCCGCCTCGGGCGGCAAAAGCGAGACTTCGCCGTGGCGCGCGACGGGCGCCACCGCGCTCTTATCGTTCGTCTTCCTATCCGTCATCAGTCGCATTTGACCTCTGATCATTTCTATTTTCCCGCTTTTCAGGTGGTATATTTCGTTTGGTTTTAGCGTTTCGGCTGTGTTTGTGTGATTGTGTGGAGGAAACGTGTGAGATGATAAAGAACAGCAGTTGAAAATAAATATCTCACACCCCTCTTTCGCCCGGTCGTGGTGCGTTGTTGTTGCACAAAAATCAAATCAAATCGATCGCGCATTTCCAAAAAGTGCGGAACGAATTAAAAGAGAGAGAGAGAGAGACAGAGAGAGAGAGAGAGAGAGAAGAAGAAGAACGCGACAAAAGAACAAACCTTCTCTCTTATCGCTACATCTAAACGTAATCTTCGCCGACGCGTCGCCGACCAAGAACTCTTTCTGTTGTTGTTTCACCGCTGTTGTCGAAGATTCCTCTTTTTCGTCCGCTGATGAATTCACCTCAACGAGCGCTCGAAAATACGCGTCTCCGATCCAACCGGGGCGCAAATCTGATATTTTGGTCGGTTGGACGAGCGTCGCTGTCGTCGTCGAAGAATCTCGTTGTTCTCGTCGACGCGGTGCCGTCATTTTTTTTTACGCTTCTTCTCTCTGAACGCGCGCGCGCGTTCGATCGCGCAATTCTTCTCTTCCCAAGTAAAGACAAGAGTTTTGGAAAAAGGAAATTTTTCCCCACCAATATATTTAGGGTTTCAATCTTCAATCTTTCTTTTTTACTTTTTCGTGGTCGAAAAACGACGTCGTCGTCGTCTCTCGTCAAAAAAAAAAAAGAGACATGCACAAGGCGTTACGACACGCGCTCGGCAGAGCGACTGCGACGACGACGACTTCCACGACGACTTCTCGAGCGTGGACGTCGCTCGCCGCGAAGAAGAAGACGACGTTTTATTATTCTCCTCCTCCTTCTCGCACCGCACCTGTTTATCGTCGCGTTTCATCGTTGCGCGCGATGTCTTCTTCATCTTCGTCGTCGTCGTCGTCGACAAAAATGTACGACTTGAAACTTTTGTTCGACGGCGAGTGCCCGCTGTGCGTCAGAGAGGTGGACTTTTTGAAGTCTAGGAACGAGAAAGGATTGATTAATTTCGTCGACTTGGCGGATCCTTCGTATTCCGCGGAGGAGAACGGCGGGATCGATTACGAAACCGGGATGGCGACTATCCATGGAATTTATAAAGGCGAGATTATGACTGGAGTGGAGGTATTCGAGAAGGCGTACTCGTGCGTAGGATTGGGTTGGGTGTATAGTTTTACGAAAGTCCCGGCGTTGTTGAACGCGGCGAACAAAGTGTACGACGTTTGGGCGAAGTATCGATTGGAAATAACCGGACGACCGAGCTTGGGAGACGTGTTGAAGGCGAGGAAGATGCGCGTGGAAGAGAAGTCTTGCGCGGAGGCGACGGAGGGCGAGTGTAACATCTGAGAAAAGTCAAATATCCGCGTAGTTATGTTTTGAGCGCGTTTGTATGTCTGAGCTGTATATTATAGTGAATTATATATATGTGAATTATGCATATATATATATTTATATTATGTTGTGCGTTATGCTGCTGCGGCTTCTTTCGCCGCACGCGCCGCGGCTTTGGCCGCTTTTTCCGCTGCTTTCTTCTCCGCCGCCGCTTTGATTTTCGCCGCTTTCTTGAGCGCTGATTTAGAACCTTCCGTCGGGGCATCTTGTTGCATTCTCTCTTTGCGTATTCGCAACCAATCTTCGCTTTTCGGTGCGCCAATCGCGCACCCTTCCTCGTTTTCTGTCGCGCCTTCTAATTTCATTTTTTCTTCCAACGCTTTGCACAAGTCGTCGTCGTCGCCGGAATCCCCCGCTACTTTTTTCTCCCACTTACCAAACTCCTTCTCCTCGTACTCTCGAAACAAATCTAAAAACACTTTCGGCGTCTTCTTTGGGTTGAAGTATAAATCTAAAACCTCGTCCGTCACTAACGCCCTTCTTTTCTGATGCTCCTCCACCATCGGCGTCAACACGTCCACTAAAATCTGTTTAATCTCTCCGGTTAACATTTCTCCGCTTCCGTACTTCTCTCCTATCTCTTTCAATTTCTCGTCGTCTTCTAAGAAGAAGTTCAACCACTTCCACGGCACATCCACGTCCAAATTCGCTCCGTGCTCTCTTTGTTCCTCGATCGTCGCGCCGCCGCCACTGAACGCGTGCTTGTTAATCTTATTCTTAATCTCTTTCGCGGTATCGGTGACGTAAATGGCGCTCGTCGGATCGCTCGCGGACATCTTCCCGCTCTCGCCTTTCAACGCCGGGAAAAACCGACTCTCCACGAGCGCTGGCTTATACCCGCCAATTCTATGCGATACATCTCGCGTCATTCTAAAGTACGGATCCTGATCAATCGCGCACGGAATCAAACACTTCAACGATTTCTTGTTCATCCCAAACATGTGAGGAAAGCAATCCGGGAAACTCGGCGCCGCTTGCACGGGAGGGAACCCAATCTGCCCAATGTTCGAATCTCCGGTAAACCCAAAAATCCCTTTCGCCTGGTTAAACGTCACGCACTTGGCAATCTTGACCATGTTCACGTAAAAACTCGGGCACATGTAGCTCGCGTCTGCGAATATAAACGTCGTCTCTGGATTAAATCCGCACGCGACGATATCCTTCGCGTTCTCTCTCGCCAACCGTCGGCAATCTTCCAGCTGTAAATCCTTCCACAAAAACTTCTCGTCGTCCGTCAGCTGAATCACCAGCGGGACTTTAAACGCGTCTTGCAGCCACTTCGTGAATTGAAACGGCACCAAATGTCCCAAGTGTAAACTCTCGCTCGAAGGCCCTCTCCCGGTGTACAGATAAAACTTTTCCCCTTTCTCGTACGCGGTGACGATTTCATCCAACTCCCGGTGCGCAAAAAACAACCCTCTCCGCAAAAACGGATGCGCCTTCGTCTTCGTGCACCTCTCGATTCGAGAGATTAACTCTTCGGAGATTTCCGAGCACCCAAACTCTTTCACCAGTTTTTGGTAATCGATTTTTCCATCGGCTCCGCCGGAGACGTCCCACGGGGTCACCACTTGTTCTTGTTCTTCTTTGCCTTCTTCTTCTTTTGTCATCTTAAAAATCTGAGACACGAGGAACAACAACAACGCTACGGCAGCGAGAGACCTCCTTGGGGTGGTGGTGGATTACGTGTGCGTGTGCGTGTGTTATGAAAAACGCTTTGGATAATAAAAGACGCTCTGCTTTGACGAAAAAATCGGGGCAATTTTTCCCCAACTTACTTTACTTAACTTCAGACAAAAGAAGCACGCGCGCGCGGACCGGCGACGCACCAACCCCAACAAAGAAAAGAGAGAGAGAGAGAGAGAGAGAGAGAGAGAGACGCGGGGCTGAGCGTTATAATACTAGTTTCTTTTTCTTCTCTCTCTCTCTCTCTCTCTCTGTTTTTTTATATCAATCGATAAAAACACAACATCATGTCGTCTCTTTTGTTCAAACGCGCCATGGGCGCCGCTTTCGCCAAAGTCTCCGGCGTGACCCCGTTCCCGCGCGCGAAACCACCCGCGAAATCGCAAACCCGCGTCGGCGTCGTCTCCTCGTCCAAGATGGAAAAGACCGTCTCCGTGGTCGTCGAACGGTTGGTGAAACACCCGAGATGGAAAAAATACGTACGAAAACGGAAAAAGTACAAGATGCACCACGAGGCGAACTATAAAGGGAACGAGCAGAATTGGTTGAAGCCCGGAGACGTGGTGAAGATGGTGCAAACGAGACCGAAATCAAAGACGAAGTTTTGGGAACTGTACGCGAGCGCGGGAGGGTTGCTGAAGAAAGCGAGGGTGTTCGACGCGGAAGCGGTGAACGAGAAAGTGAGAGAGAGGAAATTGGAGGAGAGAGCGGCGAGGAGAAAGACGGAGAGAGGCTTCGCCGCCTCCGGTGGAGTGGAGGAGTAAAAAAAGAGAGCGGAGTGTTAGTAGAGCGATGGATTTTTTATAGCGCGGAGGTAGCATGTAATATTGCAAGTACATCTTAATATAATAGTATTTTACACTCTCTTCTGATTGTCGTTGTCATCAGTATCATCATCATCATCATCATCATCATCATCATCATCAACAACCACCATCGTTTTAAAATCATCGGGGCGCGGAGAAGGAGGACACCCAAGAAGAATAGTAACCGACAACGTCGGCTCTTTCGCTCATGGAAATCGGCACCAACGCGACGATCAAAGCATTCTCTTCGTCCCACTCTTCTCGTTCAACCACTCCAACCTTGCGGAATTCTCCAATCAACTTACCGCTCTCACTGAAAGGAACCCGAAGTTCGACTCTTCGTAAAGTTTTCTCCGCCAAGACGGATTCTAAGCCCTTGCGCAATTCATCTAAACCTTCGCCCGTGCGAGCGGAGACGATGAAGACTTTGTTACTCTTGTTCTCCGAGTTGATTCTCTTCGCGGCCTCTTCGACGTCTTGTCGTTGGTCCTCCGATAAGTTGTCCAGTTTGTTCCAAACGGAAATTTGGGTGGGCATTTCAAACGCGGAGGCTCCATCTTTCTCGCTTCGTTCGCGAAGCAAAACTTCCAAGGTTTCATCCACCGCCGCCATCTGCGCCGTGGCCAACTCGCTCGAAATATCGATGACGTGCAAGACTAAATTCGCCTCTGCGACTTCCTCTAACGTCGCTCGAAACGCAGCCACGAGTTGCGTCGGTAACTTTTGAATGAATCCAACCGTATCGACGACGCGACAGTTCCCGCCAGACGGTAAGTTTAATCGACGCGTGAGCGGGTCGAGCGTGTGAAAGAGTTCATCTTGAACCCTGGCGTGATCGTCGCCGCATAACGCATTCATCAAGCTTGACTTTCCAGCGTTGGTATAACCGGCTAACGCAATAGTCGGTGCGATCGGTGCTCCGTTCTTATCTCTGTTTTGGTCTCGTCTCTGATCGCGAGACGTTTTCACGGCGCGCAATTTTTTTCTCAACTGAGAGATTTTGTCCTTCAACAAACGCTTATCGATTTCAATTTGTTTCTCGCCCATACCTTTTACGTTACCACTCCCAGATTGACGCTCCAAGTGCGTCCATAACTTAGTGATTCTCGGTAATTGGTATTCTAATTGGCCGATTTCTACTTGCATGGCGCCTTCGGCCGTTCTCGCGCGTTGAGAGAAGATGTCCAAAATCAATGCCGTTCTGTCGCAGACGCGGAGCTTGTCGCCCAAGGCTTTCTCGATGTTTACGCCTTGCTTCGGGGTTAATTCGTCGTCAAAAACGACTAAATCGGCAAATTGTTTGCGTTTGAAGGTAAAGATTCCATCGTCCTCCTCCTCGTCGTCGAAATAATCATCGTCGCTGTAGTCCTTGTAATACATTTCAAACAAACTCCCAGAGCTGTCGTCCTCGTCTTCCTCCCATTCCTCGTCCTCGTCTTCACTTTCGTCCCAATCAAAACTCCCATCGTCGTCGTCTTCGTCGTCGTCGTCGTCGTCGTCGAAATCATATTCTCCTTTCCCATTCAACTTCATCTTTTTCCCTTCCGCGACGTTCGGACTTTCCACGCCGCACACCTCTCTCAATTCGCTGATTTTCCCTCTTCCTAAAAACGTTCTCGCGTTTGGCGTTTTCAAATTCTGCGTCACTCTCCCTACCACCACCAACCCAGCCGCATCGCACAACCTCTCCAGCTCGCTCAAAGAATCGTCCACAGAGAAAGTCGCGTTTGCGTTTTTCTCGCTTTTCTTCTCGCCTTTCTTCCCGACGCCGACGACTACGCATCGCAGCGGTTGCGACCGCGTCTCCCAGTAATCTCGCGAGTCGTCGTCGTGCTTCTTCTTCTTGCTGTTATCGTAATCGCTCTCTCCGTATCTGCCGCTGCTGCTATTGCTACCGCGAAAGGTGGAAGAAGATGCCATCATCGACGACGAAGAGTACGATTCAACGCCCAAACCGTATTCTCTCTCGATGATTTCCTCCCACGTCAAATTTTCGTATTCCAACTCTTTATCCATCTTCTTCTTCTTCTCCTTTGTTTTTTGTGTCGCGGTCGCGCTTCCTCGTTCTTCCGGCGTCGTCTTCGATGTCACGGTCGGTTTTGTCAGAGACCCGGCCGCGCCTCTTTCTCCTTCTTTCCTCCTCGTCGTCGTTTCGGTGGTCGTCCACTCGCCGTCGTCCGCTAAAAACACGTCTTCTTCTTCTTCTTCTTCTTCTTCTTCTCCATCGCGTCGCTGCTGGCGTTGAACAAAGTTCTCATCGCTCGTCTTCGCGGAGGTGGACGTTTTGGAAAAAGAACCACCCCCCGGACGACGACGACGAAGACGACGACGACCATCGAGGGGGCCAGAAAACGACGACGACGACGACGTCCTCCTCCTCGTCGAGGAGGCCGACGAGAGAAGAAACGCCGCGCCCCCCTCGCGCGCACACGCGCAGGACGAAAACATCATCATTTTTTGTGACGACTTGACGAGTAGTGAGCTCCGTGTTTTTTCCCCAGACTTTGAAAAAAGAAGAAGTGACGTGACATGACATGCGAGATCTCGCGAGAAAAAAAATATACACATACACACATAGATCTCTTTCCGCGCGCGCGGCTGGTGAACAACTTCTCGTTCTTTGTACGGACGAGAGCGCAAATTGTTGGCATCATGTCGTCGACGACGCGCCCGTGGGAACGACGGATCGGGAAGAGAGACGTGTCGTTGCTGTGGGATGTGATCGTGAATGACGACGATATTTGTTTCGAGCACATTTTGCCGAGATTGAATCGAAACGAGGTGAAGTTTTTGTACGGAGTGAATGCGGAGACGAGAGCTTTGATTAAGAGATCATCTCGCGAGAGAGAGTTGAAATGGAGTTTCAGAGTGAGCGAAATGTTGTCGATATCTACTTTGGAAATCGCGTGGACGAATCGATCGTTAGGGGGAGTATGGTTGATCGCACGAGACTTCTCCTGGAAAGTTGCTAAAACGAATAAACTCGAGTTGCTCAAGTGGATACGAGAAGAGAAAAAGTGTGAGTGGGATGAAGAGACGAGTGCCGTGGCCGCAGAACAAGGTAATCTGGAAATGGTGAAGTATTGCGTTGCAAACCAGTGTCCCATTGATGCGTCTTCGTGTCGTAATGCTGCCAGAAATGGTCATCTCGAGTGCCTCAAATACTTACACGAAGACGTTAAAGCGCCGTGGGGTTCGGTAACTGCCTCCGAGGCGGCTTTAAATGGTCATCTCCACATCCTCGAATATCTCGTCGAGCGTGAATACGATAAATTTGACAAAAGTGCGTGTTCGCTGGCGGCCGAGTATGGTCACTTGGAGTGTTTGAAGTACTTGCACGAAGAAGTCAAAGCGCCGTGGGATTGCGAAGCCGTGCGAATGGCGCGCGAGTTCAACCACTCCGAATGTTTACAATACCTCCTCGACAACGACTGTCCTTTACCAGAAGGTTGGATACGAGGACCGAAAGTTGCGCGCGGCACTGCAATTCATCTATTCGCGAGGAGCGCACGAACAAACACATTAACAAACAAACGATGAAGCGCGAAGCGTTGAACACTACTCGCGAACGCTCTCGTATTTTTTGCATGTGTGTTAAATCTTTTGTTGTTCGTAGTGAGTGATGAGTAGAAAAAATCTTTTCTCTGAAAAACACAAAAATTTTCACGACATAAAAAAACAAACGCAAAACGCACCACCCACAGAGCTTGAAACGCACGAAACGCGATGCCGAAGAAGAGCGACAGGATACACGTTTCGGTAGGTTTCTCTGTTTCTGTTTCTCTCTCTTTAGGAGAAGATATTCGTCGCTGGCGTGGTTTTTTACTTTCTCCATCTCTCGAATTTTTTAAAAGATACAATCCGCTCTCTCTCGCGCGCGCGTATTCTCTCTCTCTCTCTCTCGATGTGCGCATACAACTAATCCTCTCCTCGTTTTCTTCCTCTCTCCGTTCGTTGCACCAACAACGCATAACAGCACTGCGCGATAAACGCGTGGGTAAAAGTCGAATCCGGCGAGAAACAGAAATGGTTTGGACGGGTAAGACTACACGCTTTGGATTTCTTTCTTTTTCTTTTCAAAAGAAGAGAAAAGCGCTTCTTTCACTCTCGAAAAGACGCGAGATTACTCGCGACAACGTCTCTCTGCTACTCTTTCTCTCTCTCTCTCTCGCTCTCTCTTTTCTCTGACCTCGCGTTGTTGTTTTCGCTTCTTTCTCTCTCAAAAAATGATGTGAGAAAATGTTGTTTTGTGCTCGCGTCTTCGCGCGCTCGAACGCGTACTACGGCGCTTTCTTTTGTCTCTCTGACCTCCCGCGTCGATTGTTTTCTTTTGATGAAACCTCTCTACTAAACACAGATCATCGAAATCCACGCGAAGAAGAACAGCGTCGGCGTGCAGTGGCTGGAGAAAGCTAGCAAAGATAAGGGCGAAGATTTGTACGCGTGGGACGGAACTTCGCACGTGATACACGTGGAGACTTTGTTAGAGGTGAATCCGGATTTGTTTCACAGAAGTTCTCGGGAGAGCGGCGCGGGGAGTAACGATTGTAATAATAATAATAATAATAATAAGAGCAACAAGAGGAGAGATTTGTTTTGTTCGATCGATACGTGTCGAGGGCGGTGTAAAAATGTGACGTTTAAGAATCCGGCGAAGAATATCGGCGACGCGATGAAGAAGAGCGGTAAAAATGGCAGTCGCCGCGGTAAAAGTGTGGACAGAGTGAAAAGAGAGAGAGATTCCTCCGCGGAGCGCGACGAGGAGGAGGAGAAGAAGAAAGAGGAAGAGGAAAAAATTGCGAAGATGTTCTTCTCGATGATGAAGAAAGATAAGAAAGATAATAGCGGCGTTGAAGTAGAGATTA
>Ga0255767_1000469_pt1 | contig 36735 bp, 25 predicted proteins | sample 071ome_24_FD_179967 | JGI IMG/M metagenome (GOLD analysis project Ga0255767, IMG submission 179967) | Coastal salt marsh microbial communities from the Groves Creek Marsh, Skidaway Island, Georgia - 071402CT metaG (version 2) | ecosystem: Environmental > Aquatic > Marine > Intertidal zone > Salt...
TTTTTTGGGAAAAAATTCCCCTAATTTTTCAATACCGCTTTTTTTAGGGTTTCACTCTCGAAAGCTCTCCGAGAGCTTTTTTCTTGGAAAGCACAATTCGCGCAGCAAAAAGCGCGCGACAAAAGAGACCATAAAACAACAGAAATCGAGAAGAGGAATCGATATAACTCTAATCTCGCGACAGAATACACACGCACGCACTTTGCGCGCGCGCACTATTTCAGAAAGTATGGATTTTGGACCGTCCGCGCCTCCGGCAAAGAAGCTCAAGAAATCATCCCTCCCGCACGAAAAAGAGTTTCTCCGAAACCTCCCGTCGGCGCAAATGTACGAAAAATCCTACATGCATCGCGACGCCGTCTCGCACGTGCTCTCGTGCTCGACGGCGACGTCGGATTTTTTCGTGAGCGCGAGCAGAGATGGACACGTGAAATTTTGGAAGAAGCGCGCGAGAGGAGTGGAGTTTGCGAAGCATTTTCGAGCGCACGTTGGGGTGATTTTAGACGTGGATTGTTCAAAGTGTGGGACGCGATTGATAACGCTCGGCGAAGACGGATCGGCGAAGATTTTTGACGTGAACAGCTTCGACATGATCGGGATGATAAAGTTAAACGGTGAAGACGAGAACGGCGGGCATCCGACGTGCATCGCGTGGATGTACGATTCGAGGAAGAAGAACCACCACGCGTCGAAACAACTGTTCGCGGTTGGAGACTCGAGCGGGAGGATTACGATACACGACGCGAGTTGCGAGGATTTGAAACAGACCAAGGTGAAAGAATTGCGAGGTGTACACGGTAGTAGTAATAGTAATGATGCTAATAATAGAGGTAATAGTAGTAGTAACGGTGGAGTGGTGTGCATGACGTATAACAGCGAGTACGAGTGCGTGGTGAGTTGCGATCAATCCGGCGGAGTCGAGGCGTGGAGCGCGGACCCGGAGGAGGAGTTTGGAAGATTACCGATAGACGACAGAAAAAGGAATACCAATCATCAGCTGAAATTCTCCGCAAAGTTTGAGACGGATCTGTACGCGTTAGAGAAGGCAAAGACGAGCGCGACGCACGTTTCGTTTAGCAAAGACGGGAAGAGAATGGTCATATGCGCGCGCGACATGAAGATTCGCGTGTTCAATTTTGCCACGTGTAAATTAAAAGCCGTGTTTAACGAAGATTTGACAGCCGCAGAAGACGCGCAGCGATCCGGAAACGAGAAGTACGTGTTGGAAGATATCGATTTTGGACGAAGGTTCGCGAGCGAGAAATCGTTGGACGAGAAACTTCTGGACGCGTTCGAGTACCCGAACGCCGTGTTCGACGAAACCGGGAATTTCTTGATGTACGGAACAATCATCGGGATCAAAATGATAAACTTGAAAACGTTGGTGGTGTCTCGTTTGCTCGGAAAAGTCGAAAATGGCGAGCGGTTTACGAAACTGGCTTTGTTCCAAGGCGCCGCGAAGAGAGACGCGTCGTTGAAAGGGAGCGGAAAAGATTATTCTGTGCAAAGCGACGGGACACCGATGAACGATCCAACCTTGATGTGCGCGGCGGTTGGATCGCAACGCGTGTACTTGTTCTCCGCTCGAGAACCCGAAGAAGAAGATGGCGAAGGCGGCGACAACGAGAAAGGCAGAGACGTGTTCAACGAAAAACCTTCTCTGGAAGACACTCGCAACGCTACGATTGGCAGTACTAACGGTCTAGGTGGAGCGAGCGGCGGCGCGTCGAATCGATTACCGTCCTCGGCCACGTTGCATACGAACATAGGCGACATATCGTTCAAGCTCTTTCCGAAAGAGTGTCCGAAAACCGTGGAGAACTTTACCACGCACTGCAGAAACGGCTATTACGACGACGTCATCTTCCACAGAGTAATCAAAGGGTTCATGATTCAAACTGGCGATCCCTTAGGCGACGGCACCGGAGGTACATCCATCTGGGGCAGCGAGTTTGAAGACGAAATTAATCGGGATTTACGTCACGATCGCGCCGGCGTGTTGAGCAGCGCCAACGCCGGACCAAACACGAACGGGTCGCAGTTTTTCATCACCACGGTGCCGACGCCGTGGTTGGACGGGAAACATTCCGTGTTTGGTAGAGTGAGTAAAGGGATGGACATCGTGAATAAAATTGAGAATCTGAAAGTTGATAAAGCCGATCGGCCTTTGGAGGATGTGAAGATTGTATCCGCGAGCGTGAGCTTCGAGTAGATGAGCGCGATACACCTAGCGCTTTTTTTTGAGCAAAAAAAAAAAATTATATAGGTACCTCGTTATATAAAATGAGATGTAATTACAAAGTGCACTAAAAGCAAAAGAATCACGAAAAGAATGTGTTGTTGTTTTTATTAATTAGCGGTTCAGCTCGTCAAAGATGCTGCTCGCCATGTTCTTCAATCCGTTGATCCCTCGACTGGCGGCGTTTTTAAACGCCGCCGCGTCTTGTTTCGCTTGGAAGGAAATCTTCTCCATCAAATCGCTCGCAGATAAGTCCAAATCGTCCCCTCTCGGACTCGTGGCGCCTCTTCGAAGATCCGAACTTCCAAACCCACTCTGGCCCGCGTACCGGTTCGCGTCCCATCCGAAACTGTCGTCGGCGTTATTGCTTGATCTGTTGCCGCCGTTGCCGAACGCGTCCGAGGAGATGGACTTGGCGCCCGCAAATCGCTCGGTGGCGTTGTAATAGTGATCGTTCGCCGCACCTGCCGCAGCTGGGTTCGTGCTCGTGGACGCAGACGACGACGTGTTTCGTCCAAAACCACCACCACTCCCGCTATTCCCATACTTTGGACTGGCGCCAAACGCAGATCTGCTACTCGCGCTCGTACTCGCGTTGCTACCAAAGTTTCTCGTGTCGATGTTTGTTTTCTTCCCGGCGTTTCTATCCAAGGTCACGTGACCACTCGCACCTCTGCGAGAGTTCATGGGAACGCTCTCTAAGCCACCCATGGTGTATCTCGGTCCGTCCTCGTTTTTATTACTCGTCGTCTCGCTGTTTTTCTTCGAAGAAGTTTCGCCAAACCCGTCTTCCGAATAGGCAAACCTGTTCGATTTCGGCGGCAACGCCACGTGTCCGCTCGAGTCTCTCGGGCTCACCCCGCCTGATCTCGGCGACGCCGGGTTGCTGCTACTGGTTTTGATCGCTGGAGCGTCTTCGCTCGGCGCTTGATCGAACAATCGATCGTCGACTTTCGCCGTCAGCTTCTTCGCGCCCAATCCGCCGCCCATTTTCTTCGCGCCCAACCCGACTTTCTTCGTCGTCGACGATACCATAACCTTCGGCTTCGACGTTTGCACCGGTGCGATTTTCTTATACACCGGCTGCGTCGCCGCCAAAGGTTTCGCTTTCGTCGCTTCTTTCTTCTCGTCGGCGGTATCCTTCTTCTTCGGCGACACCGGGAAATAATTTTCCATCGTCTTCACGTTCTTCGTGTCCTCCGCTCTCGGCGACACCAACGGATCGCCAAAGAAATCCGTCTTCGGTCCTTGCTCCGTCGGACTTTGCAGCGGCGAAATCCCACCACCTTTGCGTCGCATGTTCTCGCACTCTTTTCGTAAGCGCTCCTTGTACAAATTCGCCGCGCGGGACGTATACTTTTGCGCGATGCGTCCTGTTTTCCAAAAATCGAACAACCGATAGAGAGAGAAGAAAATTGTCAGTCGAATTCAAAGTGCAATCGTTTACGGAGATGAATAAAATACAGATATATACGTGTACACATAAAGAGCACTACACACGTGTAAGCGCGCGCCAACGAGAGAGAAGAACAAAAGAGAGCATTTAAAATAAAAAAGTTGTCCGTCGTCGTCGCCCGCGCGCGACGCTTTCGCTTTCGCGTGTGATTTGAATCTTATCTCTTCTTACCTCGTTCGTTTGAATTCCATCCGTGCTGCGAAAAAAACGCCCTCGCCGCATCGTTCCCACCGCTCGCTTTAAACAAATCCAGCTCGTCCGCGGTCCATCGATCCATGTTCGCGCTTTTCACCGCCGTGATGTGCACGCCTAACGATCGATGGATCCCCGAGCAATCGAGGCATATGAACACGCAGAAATTTTTCGACGTCCACTTTGGGTTCGCCGTGTTGCAATCGAAGCACAATCGGTTGCCCTTTTTGCGGTACAACGCGTTGAACAGTTCGTCGCGATCGCGTTGCGTCGCCATTTCTTCTTCTTCCGTTTCTCTTTTCTCTCTCTCTCTTTACGTAAAAAAGAAAGGGGGGCGGTAGTAAAACGTTCTCTGTCTCTCTCTCTTCCCGCGCTCTTCTTCTTCTTCTTCTTCTTCTTCTTTTGAAGCTTTTCACATCGTCGTTTTTCGTTTTTTGTTTGTTTAGGGTTTAGGGTTCAGCAATTTTTTTTTTCCCGCGCGTTTTTCAAAAAAAAGAAAAGCTCGAAGAGAGCGGTCGCACACATTCCTCATTCTCAGAGTTTTCATTCAAAACGCGCGAAGAAGGTGAAAAAGAAGAAGAAGAAGAAGAAGAAGAAGAAGAAGATCTCTCTCTCTCTCTCTGTGTTTCTTCTTCTTCCTCTTCTAGAGTTTGTGTTTTTAAAGAGGCACCAAAAAACGACGCACCAGAAGCGCTTTCTAGAAAAATTGTGTTCTCCGAGAGAGAGAAATTTGAATTTGAATTCGAAAAACTACTCGCTCTCGTTCTCGTCTCTTTTTACGCGCGGCGCGCATACATACGTAATAAAAGATACATAAACGCAACAACAACATGTCTGACGCGAAAGAAGCGTCCGAGGCGGAACACTTGGGGAACAAGTTGCTCCAGCTGTGCCGGAAGAAAGCTCCGGAGAAAGATCTGTTGCAAGTTTTAGAGGTTGGACCTTTTCAAATTTTTTCAAACGTGCGCGCGCGATCTCATCGCAAACGCCAGCGCGCGCGCGTTTCTCTCTCTCTCTCTCTCTTTTGGGAACGACTGTACTCTTCGGCCGCCGCGATTCGTTTTCTGTTTCTCCGCGTCGTCTTTCGCTGACCCTTAGTCTCTCTCTCTTTTCTCTCAAACAACAAAAACAGCCCTTGACGCTTAAACTGCGAGAAATCAACCAGTCGGAAGATGGAGGCCAAATGCCGAAGCTCGCGTCCGCGCTGACGCACGCGCACGTGTTGAAGCACCAATCGAAGGCGATAATCGCGCACGTCTCGTCGTCGACGTCGGAAGTGTTTCGGATTTTCGCACCGGAACAACCGTACGAGAAAGAGGAGACTTTGCAGACGGTGTACGAGAATTTTAATCAGACTTTGGGGTGGTTGAAGTACGCCGCGTTGGCGAGAGGGAGAGGCGGCGAAGAGGAGGAAGACGAGGACGAGGACGAGGACGAGGAGGATGAAAAAGAAGACGGAAAGAAGAGCAAGAAAAAGAACAACAACAACAACAACAACAAGAATAAGAAGGGTAAGTTGAGCAAAAACGCGGCGTCAACGAGCGCGACGAATGCTTCCTCAAACGTAGAAAAGAAACGCGTCTTGTTCGCGCAATCCGAGCGGTTGTTGCGAAACATCGCGCAGTACGGCTTGTGCGTGCCAATACTCGATTTGGAGGATAAAGCGACGTCGGTGGATTTGTCCAGAAGCTTGTTTGAAACGTTATTCGACGCGACGACGGCGAAAACGGAGCCGATAATCGGAGAAAACGTCGCGAGAGTTCTGAACACGATGATTGAAGAGGCGGCGGAGGATACGACGGTGTCGGATGGAAACAATAACGCGAATTACAGGAGTTTGTTCCACGACGAAGTTTTGGAGCACTCGCCGTTACCTCCGGAGATTTTAGAGTCGACGCTTTCGAGGTTGGTAGAACCGAAAAAGTCGCAAAATCCGTCCGCGCACGCGCTGAGCTCGGCGTTGGTCGTTTCTTGCTCCACCTCGTTACACGTCCCGACGCAGAAGTTTCTCGTCAAATCGATCAGAAGTTTAGTACCGAAAAATCACGCGTTGTTTAACCTGTCGAAGAAACACGCGGCTATTTTAGAAGCGCTAGCGTCGGTCGACGCGGCGGTCTTGAGCACCTTGTGGCCGGAATTGCACGAAGAAGCCCGATCGGAAGAAGTCGAGCAAAGATTGAAGGCGTGCGCGTTGCTCGGCAGAGTCTTGCGCGCGAGGAGCAGCACGATACGCATTGCCAACAACGGTAATTCGTTCGGATGCATTGCGGACGAATACCCGCACGTGTTAAAGATGTTCTGCGAGCGGTTTTCGGACAAGGAAAGAGCCGTGCGCGTGTTCTGTTGCGACTGGGCGTTGAACTTTTTGAACAACGGCAGCGCCAGAGAAGACGCCACCACTACGGCTGCCAACGTTCCATCGTCGTCGCAATCAACTTCTTCCGACGGGGCGGCGGCGACGAAAAAGACTTTCGATAGCAGCAACACGATTTCGCGCTTGGCACCCAAACCATCCGGTGAAACCAACGCCGCTGCGGTTCAAGTCTTTGAGCACGTGCGCCAACGCTGTAAAGATCCGGACGAACACGTGCGATTGAAAGCGACGGAGGTCTTGTTTGAAATTTATTCGCGCGAAACCGATCGAAAAGCGGTTCAATTGAAAGCCGTGAAAGAGAGTGGCGAGCGCGCTTTACGAGATAGAAGACCGACCGTACGCAAAGCCGTGGTTGACGGTATGGTCAAGTGTTACAGGAACTACGCATTGCGATGCACGAAGAACCCGGAGACTTTGCGAACCGGAGGCGAGGAAGATAGCGAACGTTTCGATTGGATTCCAGCGACGATTTTGAAAGGTATCGTCGTTCCAGACATTGCCATGGATGTCGTCGAACCGGCTCTGGCGAACTTATTCCCGGCGAGCTTCCCAGCCGACGCTCGAACGACGTTCTGGTTGCGAGCGTTGATGACGAGCGGCAGCGCTTTAACTAAAAGCGCCGACGGAGAAGTAGTCGACGGCGAAGATAGCAAAGAAACGACCGCTACTACAATCAATTACGTTGAACCGCGCGTCAGAGATTGTTTGAATCTGTTCTTATACCGTCGGGAGATCGCGAGGAAAGACTTTAAGGAATACATGGACGCTCGCGAAGTCGCCAACAGAAATGTTCCTCCTCAAAAGACGAATCGCTCGCAGATGCAGTTAGCGGAAGCGCGCCTCTTCTTCTCTAAAAATTTCCGAAACGAAGAGAAAGTCCTCAAACAGTTGGAAACCGGCATCGAACAAGTCAAGGACCAAAAGTTCTTCAAGTCTCTGACCACGCTCGCGAATTTGAACACCTCGCAAAAGGATGCTCGACTCGCGGCGGAGGACGCCAAGAAACGTTTGGGCGAGAAGCACGGCGCGTTTCAATTGTTAGAAGCTATGATTGCAAAAATTGATCCGAGTCCGTTTGATCGCGATCACGCCAGATGTACCTTGAAAATGGCGCTGAAGAACGGGAAGAAGCCCACAAAAAAGAACGAAAACGATGAGAACAACAGGCGAGTGGCGTTGTTCGCGATGGACCACGCGATGATGCTCGCAAAGGCGAATCCGTCCATCTTTAGCGCGTGCGGTGATTTGTTCTTGAAAGCGTTATCTGAAACCGCAGAAGTCGTGCCTTTGGTCGACGATGTCGTGACTGAGTTCACGCGTTTGTTTTCTGTGTGCGGTGGCCAAAGTTTAGCGTCGGTCAAAGAGACTTCACATTTGAGAGATTTGCTGGTGAATACTGTGGAGCAAGGGGCGAGCGGATGGACGCGATCGAAGTTAGCCGCGAGATCACTCGTTCAGTTAGCATCGTGCTCGGGACAAAATAAAGCTAAGGATGCGAACCTGGATGCGCTAGAATCGACATTCTCCAATTTACTCGACGCCTTGGCGGACGGTCGAGACGCCGAGATGCCGAACTTGCTCGCCGCGGCGTCTGCGATGCCGCCGGCGTTGGTATTCAAAAACCTCGACGCGGTTGAGACCGCGTTGTTTTCTTTGATCGAAAACGAATCGAACGACGATTTCTGTCGCATCAAGGCGATCAAGTGTTTGCGAAACTACGCCACGTTCGAGATGATGAAATCTGCCTCTTCTTCGAAAGCGTCTTCCACGAATGGCGCCGCTCTTCTCGCCGCAAAGGTGAAAAAGTTCAAGAAACGCGCCGTAGACGCGTTTGTCAAAATTCTTGAATCTTCGGACAACGACGGAGTTTTACACGCTGCCGCTTTAGCCATTCCGAAAATTGCCTCGGGAGGATCTGCGAGCGAAAAAGCGATCGATCAGACCGCCTTTTACGCCGTCGCCAAATTTCTCTGTGACAACGACGACGACGACGAAACGAAACTGGCGTTTGTGAGCAAAATTTCAAAATACTCCAAGCGAAAGATGTCATCTTTAGGCGTTCGTTGGCACGCCATCGTCGCGTGCTTGAACGGTAACGGGTATTCGCGATCCGTGAGAGACGCCGCTTCGACCGCTTGGGAGTTGTTCGCCACGAAAACGCAAAGAAACAAATTTGAAGTGTTCAACAGAGAAGCGGTGGAGTCCTCGAAAGATCCAGAAACGACCAAATCGAAAAAGTCGTTCGCTTTTACCCGATCGCCGGAATACACTTTGGTGTATTTAATTCATTTGCTCTCTCGCGTGCAATTCGGCGTCACGAGCGCGAAAGACGAAGACGGAGAATTCGACGCTTTGACCGCGAAAGACCTTCGCTTTTCCGAAGGCGTTTTCGAGCACGCCGTCCACGCGTTGTGGCCGGCGGTTGATCGTAGTCAAAGCAACAACGTCGTTCGAGCCGAGAAGATGGACGCGTTGAACTCGTTAGTCGCGTCGACGTTGAAACTCATCCGTGGTGTCAAAACGTGCGAAGATGCCGTAGATGCCGACGGGAAGACGGACGCGTTGTACCTCCTCACAGACCTCTGTTTGCTCGCGTGCAAGAGCGTATGCGCGAAGAGGGGTTTCGACTGGATGGACGATCGATCGAGCGAAAGTGCACTTTTGCAAATTACCGCGGTATATCCATCTACGTTATACACGGTGGTTGGCAGACGCGCGAGCGGCAAACCGTTAGAGGTTGGTGGGCCGCCGAGAATCGGCGATTGCTCGCACTTGCCCAGAGCGTATTTGAAAGCGCAAGCGAACGGCGGTAAATCGTCAAAATCCGAGTATCATCACGAGCGATCGAATAAACGTCCCGCGGTTGCGACGACAACGACGACGACGGTGAAGACTACCTCAAACGCGAAGGTCACGGATGCCTTTGGAGATGGCGCTTTGAAGAAGAAGCAAAAAACGATGAAACAAACGACGTTGAAAATGGAAAATCCGTCAAGAGCGATGCCGAAGAGGAAAGCGACTGGCCCGGCGATTATCGTCGACGAACTGTACGATTCGGATGAATTCGAACCCGAGTCTGCGGTGAAGAAACAGAAAAATCTGGCGTTGCCGGCGCCCGAGTCCCAAAGATTCGTCGTACCACCGTCGCCGGCGTTGGTTGGATTGAAATCGAGAAGTACAAACACCACCGGCACGACCACTACGACGACGTCTTCGAAGAGCAACAGTCTGAAGCAGAAGAACGTGACGTCCTTCTTCGGCGTCGCGAGAGAAGATTCAGACGTCGAAAACTTACCGGCGGCGAGAGGCGGTGTTCGCGAGACCGCCTCTTTAGCGCTCGTCGATCCGATCAAAAGAGGAAGACGACGACGTTAGACGATATCATAACATAAAGCGTAGTACGATAGAAGAGAGAGAGAGAAAGAGAGAGAGGAATTTTGTAAGAATAGAAAATAAGCGGGAGAGAACGCGTTTCGTCGCGAGAAGAGGAAGAAGAAGGGGAAGAAGACGCGCGTTTTAATTTAAAAAACGATAAAATATACGCAGAAGAAGTACACACGAACACGCTCACATACGGTACGTACACACTCGATAATACAAAAGATCTCTAAATTGATGAGATTTCCTCTCCTCTCTTCTCTTTTTTTATGTTCTCTCCGCGGCGTCGCCGTCTCTCAAAGCCTCTTCTCCGGCAATTTCGGTTCGCGAAACGCCACCCCTAACACCCCTAAAGCGACACTCGAGACCAACAAAAGAAACCCAACGACGATGTTATACAAAGCAAACGCGTGATTTTTACCTCCCAACCACGTCGTCGTGCTCAAATACACGCTCTTCTCGCCTCCAAACGCGTACGAGTTGTACAAATTCGTCACGTCCACGGTAATCTCCTGCCCTCTCTCGATGTCCGTCTCGATGACGCCCCACAATTTTCGAAACGACTTTGTCGACGCCGTTCGCATCCAGACGATGAAGTGCTCGTCCTCTTGCACGGTGCCTTCAATCTGTTTCCCACCTCTCGTCGCGGGATTGTCGTTTACGTGCGTCGGCACGTAATTCGCAAACTTAAACTCCCGATCGCCTTTCCAACTGATATCTTTATCCGAAACCGCTCTCGGTAGACCGTCCACATTCACCGTAAACGTATCGTTAAACGTCGACCACGCGGCTAATCCGCACGGATTGATCTTCTCCCCATTCACCATATTCTTCGGATCGCACGTGACTCCTCCACTTTCCGTCTGACCCATCAACTGCTCGTTCGATCGCGATCGCACGAACCTCCGATGATTTTGGTACATCGACGATATTCCGTAATACACGTATATCGGCGCTTTCATATCTTCCGAAGCGGCGCCTAAAGACACCCGACACGTCGTCCCGCTCCCAGTCGAGCGCAACAAATCCTCCTCCGACGTCGGTTCACTCGCTCCAAAAAACCCTTCCCGGCATCGATCGTCGTACCGCGCTTCCAACTCTGCGATTTCCTTCGACTTCTCGTGCGCGATGAAGCCAAACGAGATGCAAAAAAGCGATGCGAGCAAAAGTAAAAGCGACGAATACGTCGGCGTCAGCGTCGGACGCATCGCGCGCATCTCTTGCTGCGAACATTTCGTATCTGTTGTTTTTGTTGTCGTTATCGTTACGCACACACAGAGAGAGAGAGAGAGAGAAAAGAAGAGCAGAGGTCAACATCACATCAAAAGCGCGCAGAGTTTGGACCAATTTTTCCCGAGAGAGAGAGAGAAAACCGACGACCGAGCGCGCGAAATAAAAAAAGAACCCATCTATCTCGCGCATAGAGACAAAGAGTTGCTCTGTTCTCGAGCGCACTACTCACACTTCGGTTTGTTCGATTTCTTCGCCGCGCCGGCCGCGTCGATCGATGATTTGCCCATTTCCTCTTTTAAAAATGCGTTCAAAAAGTAAAGCAAATTCCCCACACGAAAGCACGCGTGTTATTAGGTATATCAAAGAAGAGACGACGACGCGCATTATTTGAACAACGATATGTCCGAGTACCGAAAGCTCGCGCGTCTCGCGGCTCGCGCTTTGTACAAGCACACGTACGCGTTGGAGCGTAAATCCGCGTTAGCTCGCGACAATAACGCCAATCATCATCAAAATCACAATTTCGGCCGCAGAGTGATGGAGTTCCCCGGACTCGTCGAGATCGTCGTCGACGCGTTAACCAGGCGGCAGTGGATCCGCGAGGACGATCTCGCGCACGCGCTGAAGCTAAATCCAAAGCAACTGAGGAGAGTTTTGCGGCATTTGGAAAGTTTGCGGGTTTTGACGCGGTCGCACGTGAAGGAGCGACAGGCGCTGAAAGAGCAGCGTTTGGTGGAGAGAGGTGAGAAGAGAGTTTCTGCGCGTTTCGTTATTCGTATATTCGCATTATTCGGCGAGAAGAGTGCATTTTCAGAGACGACGCGATCGTAGTAACGCGTGGTGTTCTTTCGATGTCTTTCTTTCGCGTTCGTGTTTTGTTGTTGCAAGTTTTACTGACCTTTTTTTCCGTTCTCTATTCTTCGATGCGCGCGCGTTCGTCCGTCCGTCAAATCGATCGAACTACTATTAATAATATTAATAATAATAACAACAACAACAACAATTCAGGCGTGACGGAGGAAGAAGCCGCGCAAGCGGTGGAGAAAAAGACGGCGTCGTGGTGTTGCCTCGATTACGCGCGACTCGTGGACACGTTGCGGTTTGCATTGAGAGGGGTCAAGGTAGAGTTGGAGCGGTTGATCGACGGCGGGACGTTTGAAGAGTCGTACGTGTGTAAGAACAGAGAGGAGTGCGCGAAACGGTTTAGCGCTTTAGATACCGCGCGGTTGTTCGACGCGAAACGAGGCGGGTTCGTGTGCGATACGTGTGGGACAGACGTCGTGAGAGCTGGGGAGGAGAACGACGGCGAGGATGGGAACAACGGCGGGGGAGACCCGAACGCGACCGACGGAGTCATCGCGAAAGAATCGAAGCAAGCTTTAAAATTGAAAATGAAGAGATTTTCCGATCAAATCGCCGGCATCGAACGCCAAATCGCCAAGTGTCTGCGGTATCCAGCGCCGTCGTATGGGACGTTGCAAGAATACGTTGTCGCGAAAAAACGCACGAAAGAAGCGAAAGAAGCTGCCGCGATGGGTCAATCCGGCGGTCAAGGGTACTGGGGTTCCATCGGCGTCGCTCGAGGGACGCAAGCGTTTGAGCAGAGATTAGAAGAGACGACGTTTGAGATTCAAATCGGCGACGAGAACGGCGAGAACGGCGATGAAATGAATAAAGGAGGCGCGGGTGACGGTCAAGAGAAGAAAGAGATGCCAGAATGGATCACGAGAGAATTACAGGTGGACGAGGAAGGTAAGCAAACGAAGAAAAGGAAGGTTGAAGGCGCCGACGACGCCGAAAAGGCGAAAGAGACGACCGACGCGGACGCGGTGCAAGAGCAGTACGCAAAAGCGTTACTCGCGGCGTTGCAAGCGCAGCAAAGAGACACGACGGAACACGCGGAAGCGAAAGCAGAAGACGCGCGCGAGAAAGAAGAAGGAGGAGCAGACGTGGAGATGAAAGCGGCCGAAGAAGCCGGGGGAGGTGACGAGGAGGAAGAAGAGGAATGGGAGGAAGCGTAGCGTGTCAACTAATAATACATATAAAATTTATTTACGGTTGCTTTTCCTCAATATGAGCGTACGGATCATCGTGTACACCGCGACGCCTACGCTCTGCGCGAATACTGAAATCCCGCCGTATAGACCTAACAGAACAGTAACAAACATACCAATACTCGGGGTTTGGTCCTCACTGTATGTACAATCTAAGACGTTTGCGTTTTCGAAGTATTTCTCGTACGAAGTCATCGGATACACCGCCCAACCGTGCGTAGCGTTCTTTTTCAGTCCTAGATCTAAACTCATCAAATACGGGGAACCGCTGTTTTCAATCGCGAGCTCGGCGAAGTACGAAACCTCTAAATAGTAATACATCATAAACGTGGATATAGTGCCCGAAAACTTCCAAAAGGACAAATCGTCGCAGAATTCGAGCGGATTTCCGTTTTTACGCCAGTGTTCGTTGACGTCACCACACGCGTTTTCGAGAGCGGTACCGACTCGTTCGATCCATCGCGACCAGATTTTCGTCTCCGTGGAATTCAGAGTAAACATCTTGAGACTCATCGTCCGGATCTCTAAGTCACACGCTGCTAAATAGTTTTTTAGTAGTGGCAATTTCCACTCTGGATTTCTCTCCGGTTTGCTCACGCTCGCGTTGGCGACGATGTGCGGAAAGTTAAAAAGCTGTTCGACCGCAGCAAACGCGCCCATGAACTGCGCTTCGCTCATTTGGCGCGAGGGATCTCGTTCCACGACTTTCACCGTTGACCACTCCGACGGATTACCGCAATAATTAAATATCCGCGACTCGCTTCCTTCTACGATTGCAGACGTATCGAAACTCTCGTGTAAGTTCGCGGGAGCAGAAATCACGGGTACCTTTCGAACGTCCCAACTGTCTTCGTTCGATGGATTGAACGCCGCGTTAACCGTCGCTTCGTCGTACTTCTCGTTCAAACCGCTCACCTTCGCCGCGAAAGCGGCATAGGACATCCATCCTTCTAGTTCTGTCACTGGCTCACTATTCGCATCAGCCGTGAACGTTTGTCGCGTCGACCAAATGCTATCCTCCATGATGAAACAGTCGCCGCCGTCGAATAAACATTCAGCCATGTTGCACTTCTTATCGCAGACGCCGTTGCCTAAATCTGCAGCCACGCACGGGTCGCTCGTCGACGTCACTCGCGCGCACTCTTTTTCAAACACGCTCGTGAGCGGCGCGTCGTGCCCTGACTTCACTCGCATCGCTTGAATCGCATTTTTATGCATCTGCATGAATGCACCCAATCTCGGGATGTTATTATTCGCCCACAACTTCAACATCTCCGTCGGCGCGCGAATGCTCGCCAGATTGGCGGTCACGCTCGCGTTCAATTGCGCTTTAATCACCGAATCCAAAAACTCCTCTTCGGCTAACCTGTTCAAAGGAAAGAGACTCTCGTGAAAATCTCTGATCGTGTTCGTTAATAATCGCTTGCCAACGTTACACATCTCTAAGCTCGCTTCGCACGCTTCGCTCTGACCAATCATCACGCACGCGTTCACGTCCAACCACTTCCCTTTCCGAACCAAAACGCCGTCTCTCGCGTTCGCCGTTAAAAATCCAACCTCTTTCGGCGATTGATACGTCTTCTTCGCGTTCTCCCGCAACCAATCGCACGCTTCGCTCTGCTCAAAAATGCCGTCAGTGAATGCTCCTATCGTTAACGTGTCGTTTTGAGTAGCGCACGACAGTTGCATGTACCGCTCCGGATGCGACCGCAGATATAAATATCTCTCGAACGTTGGGAACGTTTCGGTCACGATCACTATGTTTGTTCTCGTGATCGCCAGCGACGCTAAAACCACCACCGCTAAAAGCAAAGCGATGTTTTTTAGAAACGTTATCGTTCTGCCCAAAATTTTGAGCGCGTGGAAGTGTTCCGAGACGCGGTCGTCGTACGTCAACACGTGTCCGACGTCGTGACGTTGCAGATGTTCCCCGGGAGACTCTTCAAAGTCGTTGACGCTTTTCACGAATTGGACGACTTTTTGTGCGAGTGTTTTTCTTGGTGGTTCATCCTCGCGGCGTTCCTTTTCGACGTCGAGAGAAGTTTTGTACTCCAGATGATGCTCTCGAGCGTTCATGACGTGTTTTCGAGTGAACGCGCTCTGTTCTATTCGCGAGTGAGAGTGGTGTTTGATTAAAGTGTGGAAAGAAGTTAATTTGAATTGCTCAAATTGAAGAGAGAGAGAGAGAGAGAGAGACAGTTACACTGTCGCAACAGTTAGATTATTGCAAAAAGGTTGGTTTTCGCGCTATTGTGCTATAATACCAATCGTTTTATTATTATTACATTCCTACTACATGTTTTGTGCGATGGATGCGAGAGTTATTTATAGAATCGCCGCAACGCCTCGGGCGCGTCGTCCGGTCGCTCGGGCGCGTCGGAAGCGGCTCCGGCTTTCGCGCCCGGTTTGGCGCGTCCGAATTCGTTGGCGCGCTTCTTGTGTCCTTCCTCTCTCGCTTTCTTCGCTTCCAGTTTAGCCATCATCTTATCGTCGATGACGTTTTGTTGTTTCTTTCGGTACCGTTTGCTCGCTCTGTTTTTACCTTTCATTTTCGTCTTGGCTTCGTTCTTTTCTCGCTGTTTCATTTTGGCTTCCATTTCCGCGCGCAGCGCGGCTTCGCGGCGTTCTTTTTGTACCTCTTTCGGGACGTCTCGTAATTGGCCGATGGCGTTTGGATCGAGTTGAATCATCTCCGAGGGGAGCTTATCTAATAATTTCTGAACTTCCATCTCTCTTCGTTGGTTTTTGGTTTCAAAAGGGTTCGCGACGAACGTGTCGTAGTTCGGCTCGCCGGAACCCGGGACGAGAATGTTCGTGACGCCTTTAGAGTGTCCAACGGCTAACACGTCCTCGTACGGACAGAACTTGACGTCGTACACTTTGCTCCCGTTTACGAATTGGTGGTTTAAATACGGCGATTTCGCCTTTGTTTTCAAAGCCTCGTTCCATATTTGCACTCTCGAGCCGTACGTAATCGCCAACATCCCTCGCTGGGAAATATCCATCGCTTTCACCTCGCTCGGCGCGTAATACGCGTGCAACTCTTGGTATTTCCGTAAATCCCACACTTTAATTTGACAATCTAAACCAGTCGTAGCCATGTACCGACCGCTTTGGTCGATCGCTAACGCATTCAACCGTCCTCGATGACACAACATTTTCACCAGCGGTTGACCTTGATTCGGCGACCACAAAGTCACCGTACCGTTGGAATGCCCCAAGTGCGTCACCGCGTTATACTCCGACCGTCTCAACACGCTGCACTTCCCTAACTTTGTCCTGTGTTCGGCGACAATCTCCCCGTGCGTGGTATCTTGCCACCGCACGATGCCTTCTCTCCCAATCGTCGTCAACAAAAAATGTTTCGGTAAAAAATCCATCGCGAACACGTCCCGGTGTTTATCCAACCGGTGAATCTCCAAACCTCTCTTATCGTAAATGTACGTGTACTTACTCTGCGCCACCGCGAAAAACTCCGTGTTGTGCAAATACTTGACGCACTTCACCGTCGGCACATCTCTATTTTCTTCCTTCTCGTCCAAATAAATCTCGCTCAACAGCTTATGATTGTTCCACTCCACGTTCGCCACGTGCCCGCCGTCGCCGCTTCCGCCAAACACCAGATGTTGCCCGTTCGGACTAAAATCCACCGAACGATACGGCCCAGACCCTTCCAACTGTAAATCGAACGCTTTCTTCTGCGCGTTCAAATCCACGTGCTTGATTATTTCGGCTTGTTGAAACCGCCACGTTTCTTCTCCTTTCTCTTTCTCCGCCTCGAGCGCGCCGGACGGCTCCATCAAATACCGTTCTCTTCGCGCATTTTCCAACGCCGCTTCCTCGTCCAACTCGATCGCTCTTTTAAACTTCCCTTTTGTTTTTTTATCCGAAATCGTCTTCAACGGGATCGTCTTCAGCGAGTCTTCTCCTCCTCCGGCGTAGTACTTTTTCTTCAGCGCGTGGAGCTCTTTATCGATCGCTTTCGCGTTGGCGGCGACTTCTTTTCTCGTTCGTTTCCTTCTCCGCTTTTGTTTGGAAGATGGTGATTCCGTTGCCGCCGCCGCCTCTCTTTCCTTTGATTTTTTGTCCACGTTTCCGTCCGAGACGCGAAGAGGAGTGGCGGACATGATGGCTTTGTCGTTTGACTTCCGAAACGGAGGACTATTTTGTCGCCCCCGAGTGCAGCTTTAACGAGAGTCTCTTTCGATTGGTTTATATGTCGTCGCGCGCTTTTTTTATGGGTTTCCAATTTGGACCTTTTTGGGGAAAAATCACAAATGCGTCAGAGTGAGAAGAGAAGATACGCTCTTTATACACACATATACACGAAAAGACGAAAAGACGAAGAAAAGTAACGAATGTCTTCGCAACAACCGCAACCGGAAGAAGTGATGCACCAAGTTCAGGCGGAACTGGCGAACGCGTACGCGCAAGAGTTCTTCACCACGGTACGGGAAAAGTGCTTTAAAATGTGCGTGGCGAAACCTTCGTCGAGTTTAAGCTCGTACGAGAGGAAGTGTTTGGAACAGTGCACGGAACGGTACGTGGACGCGACGAGGATGATCAGTCAGGTGGTTTTGAAGCAGTACAGTTCGGGTGGTGGGAGTGGAGGGATGTAGAGTGAGGTTATTTTAACGCGCGTATTGGCGAATGTTTGTGTGTATGACGTAGTATATAGAGAATTGATTTTAGAGAGATTGAGAGAGAGCGATGCGTTTTAGATTTTTAATACCTGATGAGTAATAATAATAACGATAATATTGATAACGATTTTACTGAGAAGGATGTTGCTTTTTGATGTCTTCTGTTGTACACTTCGGGCGATCGTCGTCGCGGGAGATTGTTCATCGCGCGCGCGAGCGAGCGAGCGCTCGCCGATTTTTTTCCTTCATTTCTCTTTTTATGATGGTACACATTTTTGTTCTTCTTCCTATATATCACGAGCCGCCTAAATAGAGCTTCTGCCGACGTTCAATCACGACTCTGCATATTGGGCACCGGCGTAAGCGTCTGCAGCATTTTCTGCACGTGCACGCGTGGCCGCACGGGATTAAAACCGCTTGGACGGGAGCGTCCAGACACAAGGCACACTCGGAGAATTTTTTACCCTTGGCTTTGCGGATGAGAGAAGCGTGAGGGTCTTCGAGATCGGACGCTGCCGACGATGTTGCCGCGGCTGGCGTCGCGACGTTGTCGTTGTCGTTTGCCTCGAGCGCTTCACCTTCTTCTCCCTCTTCTTCATCTTCTTCGCCGTCGTCCGAGGCTGATATTAAACCTTGATCTACCGGACGTTTCTTTTTCTTTTGGTTACGTTTTTTCCGTCGAGCGGTTCGCGGGCCATCTTCCGGACGAACGGCATTTTCTTCGTCGCCTTCTTCGTCGTTTTCATTGCCGTTGTTATTTTCGTCCGATTCCGTGTCGTTGTCGCTTCCATCTTCATCTTCATCGTCGTCGTCGTCGTCGTCGTCCGACGTGCTCAAATCGCTCGCTTCGAAATCCCAATCGTTCGGTCTTCGTTGTTGTTGGTGTTCGCCGTTCAACATCAACGGATGAAGCAACGCATCGTTAAACCGTCGAAACCGCTGGTGACGGGCGATAATCCCATTCCTCGCGCAACATCCGAAAACGACCCCGATTAATATCAAACTCACCGCCACGCTCGGATCTCTCAAAAGGTCTTCCATCCCCAACCCGCCGTCTTCGTCCGAAATTAACTCGCACGTTTCTCCAAAGTATCCTTCCTCGCAGGCACAGCCGTACGCACCGTAATCTTTTAAAACGCTCGCGCCGTGTTTCCCACAATCCGGTTGTTCGCTTTCGCCGTTCGATGGGTTGATGCACATGGAGCAGCATTCAAACGGCGACGTGACGACCATTTCTGGTTTGGCAAAGTTTGATTTACCCGACCCAGACGCCTCGATGGCGTGGTCAAACATTCTCAAGAATTTATTCTTTGGACACGAGACGACAGAACTAGTGGTCGAGTCACCGTTGTCGGACGCTTCGCCACTTCCGCCGCTTTCCGTATTCTTTCCGCACGCGCACGATTGCAACAAAAACTTCGTATCGTCCGTCTTCAAAATAGTAGGTTTGCAGCACGTTTGCGCGCCAGTCGGGAAGAACAAATCGTCGCCAATATCCGCGGTGGAGGCGGGGTTAGCCTCGGCCGCGTGCTCAAACGACGTCGCGAAATATCCGGAAGGACACTTGGCTTCGTTGTTCGACAAAGCCGAGATGGCATTCGAAGAAGATGCTAAACCGTTTTCGTCGGCGATATCGCTCCCTCCGCTACCGTTCTCGAGACTCCCGGTCTCGCAGTTTTCGCTCAAAACTCTCACGTCCGTTCCGTCTTCGTTCAAAAGTTTCCGTAAATCTGCATCTGCTTTCATCCTATCCAAAGTAGTCTCTCCGTCCTCGTCGGTTGCTTTTGCATCCGACGCGCACGGTCGACAACACCTCGCTCTCGACAACGGCACGTACCTGTTTTCTTTCGCGCCGCCGGCGTATTGCCCAGCATTTTCAAAACCAACGATAAAGTACCCCTCCTTATCGCATCGCAACCCGACGCCGACGGCGTTCTCGGCGTTCCTCTTCGCCGGGTCGTGCTTCTCGTACCGCGCGAAGTAACAATCGCACGCGGACAGTTCAATCAAAGACGAGGACGATACCGAGGACGACGCGCTCGCGCGAAAACCTTCATCCTTCTTCGCGTCGCTCTTCTCGAGCGGCTGCGAGAGCGCGACTATTGTTCTTCCGAGACTCTCTGATTCTTCTCTTTTATCTCCTCGAATTACCGCGTTCGTCGCGGTCAAAGCGTCGGCGGCGGCAGACGAGGAAGAAGAAGAAGAAGAAGAATCAGAGAGCACTCTTCCTCCCTCTGCCACGTCCACAAAGGCGCGAGACGAGAAGACGAAGACGAAGAACAACAAAATCGCCACCGTCGTCGGTGAAAAACAACGACGACGATAAAGACGACGACGCGGAAGAGAAGAAGGAAAAGACTTCATCTCGTCACGACGTTTCTCTCGTTCCGGTGAAAGAAGAGAGCACACACGCACACGCGGGGAAAAGAAGCAAGCGCGTCTCTCTCTCTCTCTTCTCGTTGGCGGGGTGCCGTTACTTCAATTTCTGAAGTTTGATTCTCTCTCTCTCTCTTTTCAAACGCCGCGCTTCTCTCAAAGCCGAAGGAAGGGGGGAGGGGATGTAAAGAGTGAGAAAGAGAGAGAGAAAGTCGCGCGTCCGCTCAAAGGATCGCGGTGGTAAAAGTAGCTTTGTGGGGTGGTGGTAATGCCGCGCGCTCTCTCTCGTTTTTTTATGGAAAAAATGGAGGAGAAGAAGAGAAGAAAAGAGAAAAAATGGACATCAAAAGCAAGCTCTGCGCGCGCGCGAGAGAGATATTATATATACTCTCTCTTTACTAGATGACAAAATGTACGCACGAAGCGTTCACACGCGTTATTGAGCGTTTTATTATTAGTACTATTATTAATCATTTCTTCTTCTCGTCGTAGGTGTCTCGCAAACTGGCAAAGTCCTCGTTCGCGTGGCCTTTCCGGGAGGCTTTCACGTATCTCTGGTGCACGGCGGCGGTGACGGGCACTTCGCAGTGTACTTTTTCCGCGGTCTCGATGGCGAGCTTTAAATCTTTTTGCTGTAAATACGTTTGGAAGAGCGTTTGCGGCCACTGGCGGTTGTTTTCGACGCCTTTGAACATTCTGTTGCCGACCGATCGCAAGAGCGGATTCATCATGACGCCTTTATCGAGAACGTCGAACCATACTTTTTCGTCCACGCCGGCGTACTCGCAAAACGAGAGACACTCCGCTAAAAGCGCGGCTTGCCCGCCCATCATTATCTGCAGAGCCATTTTCGCGTCCGTCGCGTTTTTACACTCCGGTCCCATCAGCCACGATTGTTTCCCCATCTTTTCAAAGTCTCCGAGACACTTCTCGTACGACCGCTCGCTTCCAGCCGCTAAAATCAATAACTCGCCTTCCTTGGCATCTTTCTGCCCGCCAGATACTGGTGCCGCTAAATATTCCGCCAGCTGGTCGCGCTCGATGACCATCTTTATGTTCTCGCTCGTTTGCGCGTCGATGGTCGACATCTCCACGTACGTTATCACGCCCGGATTCTCTTTTCCTACATGTGTGTGTGTATAAAAATCGATAAGCAATACAATGAAAATCTCTCTCAAAAGCGCGTACCTTTATTCTCTCTCAAACCTTCCGCGAACTGCTCGGCGACCGAAACGCTCGCCTTGGGATCCGCCAACATCGCGTACACGATCGAACACCCGCTTTTGGCCATTTCTTGCGGCGAATTGGCGACGAAAGCGCCGTTCGCTTTCAACGCGTCCGCTTTGGATATCGTTCGATTCCAAACCGTTAACGCGTCCATTTGTTCACCGTTCTTTTTATTCGTATTCTTAAAACTGTTTAAAAGGACCGAGGCCATGCCTTGGCCCATCATGCCGAGGCCGAGGAATCCTATCTTGCGAGAGGTCGTGGCTACCGTCGTCGTCGCGGGTGACATTTGTGTCTTTATTCTCTCTCTTCGTTACGTAGATATTTGAAGTTTTGGAGGTTTTTAAAAAGGTTTTGGGGAAATTTTTCATATCTGGTTTTTGCATGCATCGCATGTGTCCTCATTTGGAAGAACGCGCGTATACACACACATACACACACGCGCACACGCACGGAAGGAATAGAGGAGCGTCCCCGAAGATCATCGAGATGGAGGAGACGAATAAAAGTCCTCTGTTGTGGGAAGCGATCGTGAGCAACGACGATGTTTGTTTCAAACACGTTTTGCCGAAATTGAATCAAACGGATCTCAAATTCTTGTACGACGTGAATAGTGAAACGAGGAAGCTGATTAAAAGAGCGAGGCCTTTTGGGATTGAGTTGAAATGTGCGTTTAAGATTGCAGAGATGTCGTCGATATCTACGTTGGAGTTTGCATGGAAGAATCGATCGTTATGGAACAAAAACTCGGACGGCGAAAAAATGTTCTGCAAGAAAGTTGCTCGAACGAATAAACTCGAGTTGCTCAAGTGGGCGCGAGAAGAGAAGAAGTGTGATTGGGGTGCAAGGACGTTCAGTGCGGCCGCAGAACAAGGTAATCTAGAAATGATAAAGTATTGCATTGCAAATAAGTGTCCTGTCGATGAGCTTGCGTGTGCACGTGCTGCCACCAGCGGTCAACTCGAGTGCCTCAAATACTTGCACGAAGTCGCCAAAGCGCCATGGGATTCGAGAACTGCCAATCGGGCGGCTTTAAATGGTCATCTCCATATCCTCGAATATCTCGTTGAGCGTGAATACGATCAATATAACGAATATGCGTGTGCGTATGCGGCCTTGAATGGTCACTTGGAGTGTTTGAAGTACTTACACGAAGAAGCCAAAGCGCCGTGGGATCGTGAAACTGCCAATCGGGCGGCTTCAAATGGTCATCTCCATATCCTCGAATATCTCGTTGAGCGTGAATACGATCAATATAACGAATATGCGTGTACGTATGCGGCCTTGAATGGTCACTTAGACTGTTTGAAGTACTTACACGAAGAAACCAAAGCGCCGTGGAATCCATAACTGCCAATCGGGCGGCTTCAAATGGTCATCTCCATATCCTCGAGTATTTCGTTGAGCGTGAATACGATCAATATAACGAATATGCGTGTCTTGTTGCGGCCGAGAATGGTCACTTGGACTGTTTGAAGTTCTTGCGCGAAACCGCCAAAGCGCCGTGGGGTAGTTACGCTGTACGATTAGCGCACGAGTACAACCAACCCGAATGTTTACAATACCTCCTCGACAACGACTGCCCGTTACCAGAAGGTTGGCGATACGAGCACGGAGTGTTATATGCATCAGAATCAGAATTATCATCGTCATCGTAAAAACGAGTAGTCGCGCGCGCGCGCGCGCGCCGTACGCGATTTCATCTTCGCGTCGTACATACACGCGTCAAAGCTGTTTACTATTACACAATAAATCTACCGGCTACACCTCATTAAAACAATCCACTACAAACTACTCTCTCTCTTCGCACCACCACCACCACCACCACTCGTCATCGATGGTTGCCACGTTCCTTGCACGCTCGTTATCCTCGTCCGCATCACCCGCCGCGGCACTTTCTTCACCACCCTCCCTTTCTCGCTCATCACATCGTTCACTAAAACCGCAACCTCTTCCTCCGTCTTATTCTTCAAACCGATCGTCTTCTCTCTCCCGTTCAAAAATTCCGCTCTCAGATACGGATCTTGGCCTCTTCTCTGCGTCACGTCGAGGACGAGCGACGCGCCGCGCAGTTGCGAGACGTGTTTTTCGAGCGAAGGCAAAACGTTCGAGAGGAACGCGTTGAGGCCTTTACTCGACCCCGTGTGCGGGCAGTGGAAGAATGAAAGCTTGGAGAGTTGAAACGTGCCTCGAATGGACATTATCGATCGGTATTTATTGTTGCGCCGTTGCGCCAATCTGATGAAACGCTGCTGCTGCTGCTGCTGCTGCTATCGAAACGTATTATTCGCGTCTTCTTTGAGCCTTCCTTTGACGTTTCAAAGCCGGCGTCCGGAAGAAAAGTGAGGTTTTTGGGGAAATGGAATTGGAAAAAAAGTGGACATTTTTTCCCCGCGCGAAGCGAAGAGAGAGAGAGACGAGAAGACATGTTCTCGTCGTCCGCTCGACAACCCTCGCGCTCGCTTCTCGCGAGCGGCAAACGTCTCTTCCCGACGAGAAGCGATGCAGTTCGCTCGAACTCCCAAAAGAAGAAGAATTTCGGCGTAACGACGGCGGCGTCGACGTCAACATCCAGCAACACCGTGGTCGTAAAATCAAACAAACCATCCGACGCGCCGAAAGACCCTTACAAAAGTTTATCCAATCTCCAAATCCTTTCCGTGACGGAAACGGATTCGTCCTTCGTCGACGTGCACTCGCTGTTCGATCCTTCGTGCGATAAGAACGTTCTGATATTGATGCGGTCGTTCGGGTGATTCTTCTGTTGGGAGCTCTCGCAAATCATAAAGAAAGAGCTCTCGCCGAAGTTCGCGTCGACAAGAGTAAAAGGAGAAGGAGGAGAAGGACCGAGGGTGAACTTAATCGTGATTAGCATTGGAACCGCGGAACGGATGCGGGATTTTTGCCGCGAAAACGAGTTCCCGATGGATATTTTGTACGCCGATCCAGAGAACGTGACGTACGACGCGCTTCGATTGAACTTTGGCGTGAAGGAAACGTTATTCGATAAATCGACGCCGTATTCGATCGCGGAGAGGATTCAATCGGGGAAAATTAAGGAGCTGACGGACGTGCTCGGTCGGTGGAAGCCTTGGATACCGCCGAAGAGAGAGCAAGGTTTGCAACAAGGTGGGACGTTCGTGTTCGATACGAAGAGGAAAGGAGACGGTGGTTCCGAGGTGGAGTACGAGTGCGTGTACGATTGGTACGATCCGAGCACGGGAGCGCACGCTCCGGCAAATGAGATTTTGGAAGCTTGTTTTGGTACCGAAGAATCCGAGTAAGTCATGTACATAAATATAGAATAGCGCGTTCGCGATCGTCACCGCTTTTTGTTTCGAATACCGCGCGCGCGAGACTTCAATAACCGCACGTGTTTTAAGTGACGTTCAACGCCTCGTAAAAAGTTAACGCAAAACTCGATTCTCTTCGCGACGAAGGAAAAAGAATCGGCGAGATTGAACCGATAAAGAAGTCATCGCGCGCACGTATTTCGAGAACATACAACCATCGCGAACGCACGCAAAGAAAAAGAAGAGCATTAGCAGCAGCAGCAGCAGCAACAACAATAGATAGAGAGAGATTTAGCCGAAACGAAAACGCGAGACATCGAGCGAGAGCGCGTTCACACGAAAATTACTACTACTACTAAATACACGATTCCTACGCGGAGAAATGACCTAACTTTTCCTCTCTCTCTCTCTCTCTCTATTCCTCTCCGCGTTGCTCCTTCATCTTTCGCACGCGTTTCATATACCTGCGGTAAGTATTCCGGGAAAGTCGCAAAAAAGTCAGTTCGCGAGTCTCGAAAACGTCCCTCTTTTCTCTCTCTCTCTCTCTGGGGAAAAACACACATCGAACGAAACACGAAACGCGCGCTCTTTCATCAAAGACGAGAGATAAACCCGAGAAAAGAACAACAACAACAGCGACAGCGACATCAGAAAGCAACAACAACGAAAGACGCACTCTTCGTACTGACACTTCTCGTACACGTGTCGCTCGTCTCCGCACTTCCACGGCAAGAAAAAACTCTTCCGTCGACACTCGTTGAGTGGAATCAACAAGTGCGCGCAAAAATCGCGATAGGCCAAGTCTATGCCGGCTTTTTTCATCTCCTCCTTGGAGACTTTCATCGTGGATTCGTTAGAAGATCCCATAATGGTAGTTTTTGTGTCGTATTTGTCGTGTGTAGTCTCGTTTTTCGCGTCCGTTACTTCTCGTTCAAAGAGAGAGTTGAGACGGTTTTATTTATGGGGAAAGATTCAAAACCCAAGAGAGAGAAGAGAGACAAAAAGAAATACGCGCGCGCGCGGAAATATACCACATTTATAATTTAATCAAAACATATTATTTATATTACGTTGTTAGTAAATTTAAACCTCTCGCATCTTGATCTTACACGGCAAACCACCGGCGGTGTGAATGGTGGCGCCCATCTCCATGCCGATATCGTCTGGATTTTTTTGGAGCTCGAACGTGAATTTTCTGAGCGTCATCGCCAAGCTGATGGTGGCTTCCAACGTGGCAAACTGGTCGCCGATGCATTTGCGAGCGCCAGCGCCGAACGGGATGAAGGCGTAATCGGACGCGATCTCGTTCGGGTAGAGACCGGTGAGTAAGTCTGGGTTGTAACCGGCCCAGTCTTTTACGCCGGGGTTTTTGAACGGCTTTTTGAAGCGTTCCGGGTCGAATTCGTCCGGGTTTTCCCAACACTCCGGCGAGCGGTGCAAGTTCCAGACGGAGATGAAGACGTCCATGCCTTTGATCAAAGTGATGTCGCGATCGCCCGCGCCGCGCGGGAGAGGGACATCTTCTAAGCACCGACGGATTAAAATAGGCGGTTCTGGGTATAATCGTAAAGCCTCGGCGACGCACAAGCGACATAATTCCATTTTTTCAATCTCTTCGTACGTCGGCGATCGGTTCAAGTCGTCCGTACCCATGACGTCGTCGATTTCTTGGACGACTTTTTTCACCAGCTCGGGTTTTTGCATGAGACAAAACAACGCCCAAGTTAGCACCGCCGCGGTCGTCTCGTGACCGGCGATGAGCATGGTCATCAAATCGTCTCTCAGCTGCGAATCCGTCACGTCCGCGCCTCTCACGTCCACTAAAAATCGCAACAAACTCGGATCTTTCACTTTTGAGTAATCTCTTTTTTGCAACTCCTCCAAATCTTCCGTGTAGGACATTTGCTGCGCTTGTTTGATCAAACCGTTCAGAGTGTCGTTGATCACCGCCATGTTTTGCTTAAATTTCCTTTGCCTCGGGACTAACACGTCTGCCAACGGCAAATCCCAATACGGCACGTAAAAAGTACTCCTATGCGCGGCTTCTTGCAAGCAATTATACACGGCCGAGATGATCGGTGACTCCTTCGTGACCGAACCGAAATCGTAATTGAACACGGCCAAACCGATGATGTCTAAACTCACCGAGCAGAAGCGCTCTTCCATGTCAACGACGGCGCCGCTTTTCGCTTGCGCTTCCAAATTTTTGAGCAACTCTTGGTTGCAGTGGCCGAACAAACCAACCATGTGGTCTAACCACGCCTTGTGAAAACCGGGAACCAACGCTCGTCTGCGCTCTTTCCACACTTTATACGGCGCCGGGATTAATCCTTGCCCCATGATCGGCTCCAAAATTTCCGCCAACACGCCTTTATCGAACGCGAACGGTTTTTCTTTGAGAACTTCTTTCACGACCACCGGGTCGGAGAGCACCATGAACACTTTCGGGCCAAACGCGAGCTTGAAGACGCCGCCGTATTTTCTGTTTTGTACAAACAGACGCAGAGAGAAAGAGAGCGTAAGATAGAGAGAGAGAAAGACAGAGTCAGAAAAAGAGCGGCGCGCAATGATAACGAATCGCCTTCGTCGTAAAACACAAAACAAACGTCGAAACGCGCGTCTCGCTTCCAACCGCCGCGCGCGAGCGGGAGCGCCGCGCTAGTATTAAAAATCAAACACCGAAGAACAGATGCACGCATCGCGCGCGCACAAAAAACACTAGAACGGAGAGCGAAAACAGTCTCCACATCTATCTCTTCACAAACGCATCATCGTCTTTTCGAGACGAAAAACAAAACACGCACCGAAAGTACGGATACAGCGCTAAAAATATCGGCCCACCAACCAAATCATCGATTTCCCCTTCCACGATTGGTGCGTTATCGCTCGACGGTTTATCCCCGTACGTTTGTAAAATCTGCGTCACCCAGAGCGAGATTATGTCCTGAAGTTTTAAATCTTTCACCTCGTCCGGAAGCGCGATTTCTTCGTCTTCTTCGTCTTCCCCGACCCCGGGAGGAGGAGGCTTCGCGACCGCTCTGAGCGCAGAAGAAGACGAAGACGAAGACGACGAAGAGAGTAGGTTCCAATTCGTTCTCGTCGTTCTTCTTCTCTCGCCGCTGTTCTTATTATCGCTACCGCTACAGACGCGAGACGACGACTGCCGTCTCCGACTCGCGAAGAACACTCGCGCGGAAGATGATGATGCGGGGGTCGTTCGCGCGAACATCATCATCCGTCGTTATCGAAAGAGAGTGAGGATATTTTATCCAAAAACTAAGAATGAGAGGAAAAAAAAAGAAGAGAGATGCACGTAGGAACATTTGATTGGATCGATCACAGCTCCCTCGTTTCTTCGCTCGTCGCTTTGAAACTCGGCAAACGGAACGAGAATATTACGAAGAATGCGCGTACCGAGTTTCGCGCGAATTGGCGATCGTTTAGGTATCGCAAAAACGTCGTGAGCATCAACGTTTGTCGCAAAGATGCGACATTTTTTTTGTATTCTCACTCTTGAAAATTCGAATTTTCTTCAGAAACTTAAAACACACAACACGCGCGAGTAGTGTGTGTTCTTTTCACGACCAATCAGAGATGAAGCAAAAATAATGCCGCTCTTCGCGTCGAGCGACGTCGAGCGGCGGTATCTGGACCTCTACTACGACGAGAGAGAGGTGGATGTTTTACAGGTACGTTTTTTAACTTTGAAGAATTTGTGCACTTTAAACGCTTTTACGCATTATTAACAGTGGACGAAAGCGCCGAAAACGGTCGAACGCGCGAAAGAAATCCTCTCGGAAAACAAGCTCTCGATCGTCTCGGTCGATGAAAAGTCTTCTTCGTTTTTTCAGATTCTCGCCGAGTGCGTCGGATCGAAGGATGAAACGTATCGAATTTCGATTGATTTTGTTGGAACAAAGTTGGAAGAGGAAGAGGCGAAAGCTTCGTGCGAGTGTTTGCACGCGAACAAGATGCGAGGGAGAATGCGAGGGAGGTGCAAACACGCGTGCGCGGTGTTGATGGCGGGTGCGTTTAAGAAGGAGAAGAGCAGCGATAAAGGAGGGGAGAAGATGCAGCAGAAAAATGTTGTTGGTAAAGAGGAGGACGCGACGACGGAGGAAGAGAAGAACGGGCAAAAGATGAAACGCGCGAGGCGGCTGCCGATGTCGCTCACGGGAGGAGGAGGAGGAGAAGGAGGAGGAGGAAGAGGAGGAATGGAGAAGATAAACGATGGTAGCGTAGAAAAAGAAAAGAAGAAAGCGACGACGCAGAAGAAGCGAGGGAGGAGAAAGGCGTCGCCGTCGTCGGACTCGGAGTCGGATTTTGAACCTTTTGGCGTCGAAGTGCCGATGGAACATCGCGTGCCGACGATGACGCAAAGACTGACGCCCGAAAGGCGAGACTCGCGACGACGACGTGGACAAAATGGTGGTGGCGGAGTCGATGATGATGCTGACGTCATAGAAGACGTGGTAGAGATATCCGAGAGCGACGACGACGATAACGACGACGAGGAACTACGGCGGCGACCGGCTGGAATTGATGGCGCGGCGCGAGCGCACGCGAACAAAAAAAAGGCGTGCGATGCCGCGGAATGCATGACCGTGGAGGCGTTCCGGGAGGCGTGCGAAAGGTACGTCGAGCGAGCTTCGGCCGCGAAAGAAGCAGAAAAGAAAAAGAAGGAAGAAGAGGAAGAAGAAGAAAAGCAAGCCGAGAGAAGAAACGAAAAATCAGCGAAAGACCAACGAGAAGAACTCCGAGTACGAAACGAAATCGTCATCGACGAGGACGGCGACGAGATGGTTTTGGGCACGCAAAACAGATCTCCACTGCAGCCACCACCACCACCACCACCGGCGGCGGTGAGAAAACGTCAAGCGATGACGATGGAAGAGATGCAAAAGATGTTCATGTTCGGCGGCACCTCTTCCTCTCCCGTCGCGCAAAAAGACGAAAAGCCCCAACCGCCGCCGTCTCATCCGCCATCGACGACGACAACGACGACAACAACAACCGCAGCAACGCTCGCGAAGAAGAGAAAAAAACCACCGCTCGTCGTCGCCTCGCAAAAAGACGTCATCAGCTACTTCACCTCGCCGTTCCAAACCGCCCCTCCAAACGACGCAAACTTCGCCGGCGAAGAGGAAGAAGACGACGACGAAAAACGAGAGAAGAAGATAAAACAGAAGAAACGCGTCGTGGAATATTCCGTCGCCACGGACGCTTCGCTCGCCGAGAAACCCAAAATGCGTTTTGCCGCCGTGTTTGAATGCAACGACGACGACGAAGGCGAATAAAAGCTCTTTGTACTATCATCAAAATACAGATTTTTTTCTTGTTTTCGACTCTTGACTCCACACTTTTATTCGTCAAAAATCGCGCTTTTAAATAAAAGGACATAAACACTTACGCACGAACGTTGTATAATAATGTCTCGCGCGGCGCGATCATCGGGCCTTAAGTTCCTTCGCGCAGCTCTGGCGAATTCGGAGTCTTCCTTCTTCAATCATCATCGTCATCGCTTCGTCCAAATCCCGCGACTTTTCGATGACCCCCGGGGAAGACGAACGATGAGTAGCGAAAAAAGCGATGGAGATCAAAAGTTACAGATCGAAGTACCGGTGAAGTTTATCGCGCACAACATCGAGGCGCCGCCGTCTCAGATCGTCGATACGAGCAAGAAAGAGATCATCGATATGTTCACGCAGGCGTACATGATGCGGAGATTGGAAATCGCGGCGGATACTTTGTACAAGAGTAAATTTATACGCGGATTTTGCCACCTGTACGACGGGCAAGAAGCGGTCGTGGTGGGGATGGAGAAGGCGTTGACGCACGAGGATGCGGTGGTGACGTCGTACAGAGATCACTGCACGCACTTAGGGAGAGGCGGAACGCCGTTAGAGGTTATGGCGGAATTGATGGGTAGATTCGATGGCGCTTCGAAAGGGATGGGCGGGAGCATGCACATGTATCGACGCGAGGCGCATTTTTTTGGAGGGAACGGGATCGTCGGCGCACAGACGCCCATCGGAGCCGGGTTGGCGTTCGCGTATAAGTATAACAAGCAACCGAACGTGGCGGTGGCGATGTATGGTGACGGCGCGGCGAATCAAGGACAATTGTTTGAGGCGATGAACATGGCCGCTTTGTGGGATTTACCGATCATATACGTGTGCGAGAACAATCACTACGGCATGGGGACCGCCATCGAACGGTCCGCGAAATCGCCGAACTATTATAAAAGAGGCGATTACGTTCCCGGGTTGAAAGTCGACGGAATGGACGCGTTGGCGGTGAAGCAAGCGTTCAAGTTTTCCAAAGAACACTGCGTCAGCGGGAAAGGGCCAATCGTTTTGGAGATGGACACGTACAGATACCACGGTCACTCGATGTCCGACCCGGGATCGACGTACAGAACTCGCGATGAGATTACCGGCATTAGACAAGAGAGAGATCCGGTGGAGAGATTGAGAAAGTTAATCAACGATTTAGGTTTGTTGGAGCCGGCCGAGGTGAAAGCTATTGAGAAAGCGCAGAGGAAGATCGTGGACGAGGCCGTGGCGGCTGCTAAAGCGTCCCCGGAACCGACGTCGGATTGGTTGACGAAAAATATGCACGTAGACACGAGAAACGTGCGCGTGAGAGGGGTGGACGCGTACGCGTCGCATCCCGTAGTTTAATTTATTATTATTGTCAATATAAAATACCTGTAAATTCGTTGCACTAAAAATATATAACGTGTGTGTTTTCATCTCGCTTGGATTTTTTCTTAGTTCAACTTCTCGAAAATCTCAATCAACGTCCCCACGGCGAAGGAAATAAACAACGCGCCTCCGGCGTACGCCACGACTTTTTCGCTCAAGTAATCGCCAATTAAATCACCGGTTAAAACCGCTAACCCGGTCGCTACGCCGTGCCCAGCCGTGCCTCCTAAAAACACTTGCGTTGGATCTTGCGCCGCCGACAACGCGATGGTGGCGAAGAAACTCTTATCCCCCCACTCGGCGGCAAAAACCAGCGCGAACGTGCTCAAAATCAAAGCCTGGTCTCCACTAAATTGCATTTTCCCAATCTCGAGCTTCGCTTCCTCCTTCTCTTCTTCGGCGACGTCGTCGGCGTCCTCCGCGCCTTTAATCGTGTTGATTCCAAAATACAACAACAGAAGCACGGCTAAGATGTCGTCGAACGGAATGGCGGATTCGCTCAAACCCAACGACCCTTCCGCGACGTGAAAAAACTGCCCGATGCACACCGAAAGCGCCGTCATCACCGCCAACGCGCCAAAAGTTCCTAAAAACACGCTCGATTTCTTCTCCTTCAACGCGAGCAAGAGCGAGATGAAAAACGTCTTGTCGCCGAGCTCGGAAAGCAGAATCAACAAAAACGCTTGCGCGAAACCGCCCGTGGATTCCTCCTCTTCGACCACGGCGGCCGCGACGTCCGCGAACGCCGCATCTGGGTGCACGACACTCGCGGCGGCGACCATCGCGAGAGAGGATGCGGCTAAGGCTAACGGGAGAGCCACATTTTTCTTCTTCTTTTTGTTTTCGTCGTCGTCGTTGTTCATTAAAGTTGCTACCACGTCACCTACATCTGCTACTGTTACTGCGCCGTAATCGTCAACCCTCTCCGCGAACGAGAGCGCTCCGCCGCTGCTCTCCGTCGTCGCGCTCCTCCTCCCAGAAACACCACCAGAAACCGTCGCCGCCATCGCGCCTCGCGTTCGTCTTCTTCTCCTCGTCGCGACGACATCATCACTAATCGCTTTTTTTTCTTCCCCACCAACGCGTAGCATCATCTCATCGGACAAAACGAAGCCGCTCCTCCGCGCGATGCCGTTGCTTCTTCCTCGTCTCGACGACGAAGACGAAGAACACAACGCGCTCAGAAGAGCTCTGCCGCTCGTCGCGGTGCCTAGCGCGAGTGACATTTCTGTTGCGCGTGTATTTTTATGGCGCGTGTTTCTCTCTTATCCACTCTTCTTTTTTTTTTCGATTTTCCCGAGAAAAAACAACGTCTTTTTTTTTGAGATGGAGAAAAAAAAAATCTCGAGAGAGAATTGAAAAATACTCGTGTTTTTACTGTCATTGAGATGTCGCGCTCTTCTTCTTCTTCTTCTTCTTCTTCGTCTTCGTCTTCGTCGTCGTCGTCGGAGAGCGAAGAGGACGAGGCGGAGGCGCTGGTGAAAGCCGCGGTGGCGGCGACGGCGAAGGTTTTTTATTATGTTTATTTATTTATTCTTTCTTTCTTTCTTCCTCGAGGTTTTATTATTACTTCTCTGATCTCGACTCTGACTCATTTCTCTTTCTTCTCGTCGGGGTAAAAACCAGCTCGAAACGCTCTTGAGCGCGGAGTCTCGACCGTTCACGTGGTACCAGTGCAGGAATTTGTGGTCGAGGAAGTTGAACGCCATCACGGCGCGCTCGTCTTTGGCGTGCTTCTCTGAGGCTTTGCGGGATGTCGAGGCAAGTATTTCAGTAGAATTTCAAAGCAGATGGTGGATAGAAAATCGAAGGAGGAGGTGGTTAGAACACATTAATAACGTTCAAGATCGAAGAGAAGGGGACGTCGGTGGTGATGATACTTGTGGCGATTTATATTGGTTGTACGCGATGTTGGCGATGTTGTTGGAGTTGGAATCGTCGATCGAGGAAGCCGCTTTTCAAAGCGGCCAACGCGAAAGAAGGAGATGGAGGAGAGAGTGTGAATATTTGGAGGAAGCGGTGAGAGAGAGCATTGGGTTAGAAGCAGCTCCGCACAGAATTTTAATGGGCAGAGAAAGAGAACAAGTAAGAAGCGCGACGTTTGACCGTGAAAATGGTGTTACCGACGAAGACGAACCAAACGCGGCGCTCGCGTCGGAGAATACTTTTTTGAGCAGCGGCGACGAGGACGAAGAAGACGAGGACGAAGAAGACGAAGAAGAAGAAGAGGAAGGAGAACGCATGCGAAGATTACAACGACAACACCACTCGATCGTCATAAGCACAAACTCGGAGCGCTCTTCCGAAGAAAGGTCTGGGTTACACCCGGTTTCGTTTCGAGTTGAACGGAGAGAAAGCGTGCCGCTTCGCGTGGTCGAAGTTGAAGAGCATGAAGCCGACGAAGCCGAAGAGTTGTTCTCGAGTCGTCGTCATCAAACCGTCGTCGGACGGCGATCGTCCGTGGATTATTCTCGAGATCCGCCGAGAACAAGACACGTCGTCGAAAATACCAACATCGATGCGACGCCAAGCACCTTCACTCGACCTACGGATATCTTGGAAACCGTCTATTCCAGCTTCGACGCGGACATCAACGCTCGCTCTCTGCGAGAAGCCAACATGCGGATTGCGAGAGCCGCGCGGGAAGGACTCGACGCGTCCGCGTATTTGTCCAGGATCATCTCCCACCTCGCGTCGCAGCAAACCTCAACGACGACGACGACACAGACGGAATCGAGGACATCTGTGCACTCGACTTCTACAAATACGCCTTCAAATCGTGGGTACCGTCCGATGTCGCGTTCTCGTCGCGTGGACGAAGACGAAGACGAAGACGAAGACGAAGACGAAGACGAAGAGGAAAGCGACGAACATCCGCAACACCTTAAAAACGAAATCGCGCGTTTAAATGATCACATCGAAAAACTGGAGAAGGCTTCGACGTGCGTCATATGCTATTCGAATCCGAGAGCGTGCGCGTTGCTTCCGTGTTGCCATTTCATCACGTGCCTCGAGTGCGCCAATCGGTCTCGAGAGCGATTCGTCGAGCAGACACACGACGACGATGACGACGATTTCGACGAACAAAGGCTCGTCAATCGACAGATGAAAAAAGACGAGGTCTTCTTTCGGTGCCCGACGTGCCGAGGAAACGTGACGGGCGTTTTACAAGTGTTTCCGCCGTAAAAAAAATTTTAAAAAAGTTCAACATTAAATGTACTTTGCGCTGCGCGTTGTGTGTATCATCAATATCATTTCCTCGCCATCTTTCCGTTGCGTTATATTATTAAAAATGTACTCGTACAACCCGAGAAACTATACTACTCGGGTGAAGAAGATAGCAATTCTTACTACATCTCTCGTTGGTTAAACTTTCAAAACAGAATCCGACCACCGCTCTAAAAACTTTCTCGCCACTCTCGGCGCGTCCTGGACGGAATTCCTCGCTAACTTTTCGAAATCGACGTCTTCTCTCAACAAATCGACCAAGCGAGCGACTTCTTCCACGCGCAAGCGATCGTCCTCGGTCAAAGCCAATATGAGTTTCTTTCTCAACCCCTCGTCGGTTAAGAGCAGCCCGGCGCCGTCGGTCGCCGTGTCGGTTAAATCTAAATCGCCGCCTCCAGTTTTCGCCAACTCAATTAAATTCTCCAATCGTTTCCATTGAAACTTGCCTTTGCTATCGAACAAGACTTGCGTCAAACGTTCTCTCAAACCGGCGTCGCGATCGGTCAGTAATCTTTTCGCGACGTACGGGTACGCGACTTCTAAAAACTTAAACTCGGGTTGTAACGTCATGCAAATGCCCTCTTGCGTCAACAACGAACGAATGACTAAGGAAAATCGCTCGGGAATGCGAATCGGGTACTCGTACACCAGCTCGTTGAACGCGCTCGTGACGGTTCGAAAATTGAACTTTTCCAACGACGCCGTTCGAGCGTCTTGCCAAATGCGCTCTAACGCGGGGATGAACGGCGTCACGTTCGTTCCTTCGCTCAAGAATCCCAAGTTGACGAAATCGCCCGCCATCCCGTCGTAATCTTCATTCACCGCGTGCACCACGGCGTCGATCAACACTTCTTTGTTCCGTTGCGTCAACTGCGCGACGTTACCGAAATCGACGTACGCGATGCGGCCATCGCGCATGGCGAAGATGTTCCCCGGGTGCGGGTCGCCGTGAAACAAGCCAAACTCTAACAGTTGTCTCAACCCAGAGACGACGCCGACGCGAATGAACTCGTCCACGTCCAACGTTTCGCAAATTTCTTTCGGGTTCGTGCATCTCACGCCGTCGATCCACTCCATGACCAACACTTTCTTCCCGGAATATTCCGGGTAAAACTTTGGGATTTTCACGATTGGATCGTCCTTAAAGTTTTCGTAAAAGTCCACTAAATTCCTCCCTTCTTGAACGTAATCCAACTCCTCCAACAACTTCTCCCCGAACTCGTCCACGATCAACTCGGCGTTACATCCCAACCGTTTCCTCGCCACGCCGTTCACGAACCCGCCGAGAATGCGAAACAAAACCAAATCTCGATAAATAATCGGCTCGATTCCCGGTCTTTGCACTTTAATCGCCACGGTTTCCCCGGTCGCTTTCAGCTTCGCTTTATACACTTGCCCTAAACTCGCCGCGGCGATCGGTTCCGGCGTGATTTCCTCAAACACCTCCTTCACCGATTTCCCCAACTCTTCCTCGATGATTTTAAACGCCTCCTCGGTCTTAAACGCCGGCACGTCGTCTTGCAACTTCGTCAACTCCTCCATAAAATCCGCCCTGACCACGTCCGGTCTGTTTGCCAAAACCTGCCCGGCTTTCACGAACGACGGCCCGAGCGACGCCAACCCGACTCTCAGCTGTTCGCTCCTCTCCCGTACGTTTCGATCGCCGACGCCGTTCACCTCGTCGTACAACAAAGACCCGGCAAAGACGCCTGCCGACCACGTTATCTCGATCAACCGTAAAAACGTCAGCAAAGATTCCAACGGCGTGCTGAAAAGCGTTTTTTGACGGATAATTTCCGGTGAATATTTCGGCGACATCACCGAACACGCGCCGCGAGAGGAGTCTAAATCTTCCTTCCCTCCTTCCACGAGAGGGAGGACGTTCGAAGAAGACGTCGTCGCTTCTGTCTTGGTCGCATTATTAAACCTTTTTCTCGTCGTCTTCGTCTTCGAGCCGTCGTTATTACCACCACGGCCACCACTCGCGAGAAATCTCAAGCTGCTGGTCGTCGTGGGCGTTCTCGTCGCCGCGCTTCTGTTTGTTCTTGTTCTTCTTCCCGAAGAAGACGCCGGTGACGTCTGCACGAAATTGGAATTCTTATTCAAAGAAGAAGAAGAAAAAGAAGTGCTCGCAACGGCAGAACTACCACCACCAAAACAACTGTCGACGACGATAAAATTGCTCGCCGTTCGCATGACGACGCTCTCTTTTTTCCTTTATTCCAAAGCGTGTGAGAGAGAGAGAGAAGCGACTGATTATCCAACACGTTTCAGCGCACTTGTGTGTGTGCGTTTTTCTGCCACACAAAACGAGAAAAAAAACTTGTGTGAAAAA
>Ga0255767_1000470_pt1 | contig 36681 bp, 40 predicted proteins | sample 071ome_24_FD_179967 | JGI IMG/M metagenome (GOLD analysis project Ga0255767, IMG submission 179967) | Coastal salt marsh microbial communities from the Groves Creek Marsh, Skidaway Island, Georgia - 071402CT metaG (version 2) | ecosystem: Environmental > Aquatic > Marine > Intertidal zone > Salt...
CCGGGTCCAGGCCTTTAAAAGAGAAAATGGCAATTTGCTGGACGTGACATTTTACAACAATAAGATTGTGTTCCATGCCCTTCGCCCGTCAAAATGTGATGATCTGAAGCGATGCAAGGATCTGTCTTCGCGCATTATGGCCAGGAAAAAACGAGTCGGAAAAAAGCCATATGACCGTCCAGAATACAAGGGCCTGTAAATATGTAATTATAATATCACACGTATGTTTATAAATATTTTTTTAACCGCCAGATTTTTTTCCAAGAATGAGCCAGCCTGAAGAATTCAAAGAATGCAGCCTGGACTGTGTGAGCATTGTCCCGGAAGACGGAAAAACCGCCGTACTCGCGGAACACGGGGAATTGCTTTATCTTGATCAAATGGTGCACTCGGAAACCCCGAACTACTATGTCGTGGATCGGGACTGTCAAACAATGCTCTGTCAGCCAACTTCACAGGGTGTCCATGTATTTTTTTATATTGCTTGTTTCAATGGGGACGAGGAGATTGGCGAGGCACGCAAATTGGAGTTTTCAGATGCTCATCATAGCGCGGTTCACGTCGACGAAAAGGGAAATGCCAAAATGACTGTTTGCCATTCCTTCCCGGGGCAGGTCACCAGAGTGGAATTTCCAGCCCTAAGAAACCCTGGCATTGAATCAGAGGATGATCTTAAACTGGCATTAGTGCGAAATATGCCAGAGAATCTCAAAGATCATATCCGCAACAATCAAACACATCATATGTTCAGTGTCACAGAGACCAGAGAGAACGGGGAGACGGTAAACATTGTTTACAAAACGAATAAAAGTAGCGACGATGAGAATAAACAATACATGTATTTCCTGGCAAAAACTGGCCTGTTTGGGACGTATACGCACGATAATAAAAATAACCATCATACCATGAGCCATGATGAGACCAAAGCTCTTATTAAGAATATAAAAGAGTGCCTCGACCAAGCAGATCAGACGATCCGATGCACATACAAATTGAAACTGCGGTTTGTCCCTTTTCCAAACCAGACGCCAACAAAGAAGACTACGGCGGCGCTTTCTGGAGATAACCACGAAAATGTTGAGGTTTTGCTGCGATTTGTGCCCGACAGCGATAAACCGAAACAAAGCACAGGGAAACTGACAACGGAGACGGAGATTATGGATATGTTTAAGAAGGGAAGGCTTACTAATAGAAAGATAAAGAAGTTCAAAAAACAGGGTAACGATTCTCTTTTTACAAACAACAGCGTGTACCCTGATGACTCTGATTTTGAAATCGATCATCCAGCTGCAGAACTTGTTTCCTCCTCATCTTCCTCATCCGAGGAGGAGGACGAGGATGAGAATGGTATTGCAAATTCTGCCGCCGGGTCGGGAGAAGAGTCCGATCACCCGACCGCGCAGGAGGATTCGGTTGCAGAAGAAACTGCGCAGGAGGATTCGGGTGAAGAAGAAACTGAGCAGGAGGAATCGGACTCGAATTCCGACGAGGACTAAACATATACAAATATATCGTGTCGTAAACTTTGGTTTATTAAAACTTTTTTTACACATTTTATTCCGTCTTTATTTCTCTCCGTTTGAATCTAATCTACTGGAAAACTGTCCATGGCTCGCTTAAAGCTAAACACACCGTCGCCGGTTCTTATGGTATCGACCGTGTCCATTTTGCGCAGCTCCTCCATTGTCATTGGCTGGCGCGTAGTCTTGTTAATGATTGGGCAGATGTGCGTCAGCTTTTGCACCGCATCCGGGAAAAACTCGTCCGCGACCTCCTGCCCAAACACGTTCTTTGAATTGCACATGATCTGGAACACCTGCGTGTCGCCGTCGACAACAACGCTCTTGAAGTTGCCGTCGAGCGGAGACGTGTCCCAGTAGTTGTATATGTCTTCCCCTTCCTCCTCTTCGTCCTCCTCCTCCTCATCGTCGTAAAACGTCTTCTTTTTCTTCTTCTTCTTCTTCCGCGCGCCACCCTCGGACTTGCGCTTCTTGCCCGTGTTCAGTTTGGACACGCCTGCCATCATCTTCTCTTCGTCGGTCAGAAATACCGGCGTCAATGACTTTAGAATCACATCGTCCCGGGGCTTCATCTGGATATACGACGGCATCACGCTTCCGTGGTCCACCGTTGGGATTACCGCGACCTTGCTCGGCGTAAACTTGTGGAAAATCTGCGAGAGCTGTGAAATCATGCTCTCGGTGCCAATTGCCACCATGTCCTTGTCGGTGGCGTCTAAAATCGGAAGCGCAACGTAGATCCCGCATGGAGCCGGCTGGGCCTCGTCCTCAGTCATGCCCGTGTCGTCAATGATGCGCGGGCGGCTGGGCGCGGTGTCGCCCTCCTTGACCTCAAATGCAGCGCCAAACTCGCAAAACTGCGTCAGGCGCTTGAGGTGCCAGAGTGCCTTGCGGCACGTGTCGTAGGACGGCGCCGAGCTCTTCTCTGTGACCCGATACGCCAGGCACTCCTCGCACTCAATGCACTGGTGCAGAGTAGACTGCGAGCCGACGGGGGCCTGCTTGTCTCCATACTTGCAGTTGCTGCTGTGGCGGGCCGCCGGGTCCTTTGTGAACAGGCTCTTGTCGTCGCACATGATCCCGCGCGCAGAGTTGCGATGGCACACACCCGTCGCGGTCGAGTAGGCGTCGCGGGCGTAAAACGCATAGTATCTGTTGTAAAAAAGGAGGGTTAAAGTGCATCAATGTGTGGTTGTGTGTTGGCAAAAAATAAACTCACCGCATCCGGGTGTTCATGTTGGCCTGCGTGGGGATTGTCCGCACCACAGGGATGACCTCTCCATATACACTGTCAATCGCGCCGAACAGGTGCCGCATCCAGGCCACAAACACACGAATGGGCTCGCTCAGCGTCGTGGACATGATGTAGTGGTGCACGCTGAGCAGCCTGGAGTTGTAGGTGGGAAACAGGACGGCCACCTTGTTCTCCATCTTTTGCTGCTTCTGCTGCTTCGTGCTGCCCGCGACAATGTCGTTCATGCGGCGCTTGGATATTTTCGTCATCGCGGCCTTAATCGTGGCCCGAGACGACACACGCATGCGGCGCTCCAGCTGCCCGGACACAAAGTCGGCCACTTCCGCCGAGTAGTAGTCGTTGTCCGGCTGGCACAAATCCATGTCCTTGCACACTGATGGGATGCACAGGCCCACCGCAATCTCCATAATCTGCAGAGTGCACTCGTCCAGACTCAGTGTGTTGCACAGCGCGGCTGCAATCATGATGTGCTCCTGTGTCAGCACGTTGTTCACCGCTGCCCCATACATGCGGCGCCCAATCATCTCAAAGTCCTTGTCGTCCACCGGGTCCAGCATCAGCGGGTCGAAATACGAGGCATCCACCCCGTCTCCGCTCTCGTCCATCATGCTAAAGTCCCGGTCCTCCTCGTAGTCCGCCTCGTCGCGATACTGTGCCTTGGCCCACTCCTGCTTCTTTGCCCGGTACATCTGGATGCGCTCGTCCACCGTGTACTTGTTCTTGTCAAACGCGCGCACCATGAACGCCTGCACCAGAACATCGACGCGGCAGACGTGGCGCGCCATCTGGATAATCTGGCGGGCATTGCGGGCGCCTACAAATCGTAAACGTTGTTAGTATATGTGTTGGGTTAAACAAAAGAAACGCGTGTTGTCACTTACTCGAGCCGATGATCCACGACATGCGGTCCATCGTGGGCAGAAAGATGGTCATGTTGCACGTGGTAAACGCCCCGGAAATCTCCATCGCACAGACAATGGCAATGAGAGCCGACAGGTGCTTGGTCGCAACACAGTGCGGCTGGCTGCTGGAGCCAATCGCACTCTGCTGCAGGGCCTTGTCACCCGACATCTCGGCAGCAATCATGCGCGAGGGGTCGTTGCGCTCGCCGCGCGTCCCAGAGACCACGTGCGTCGTCAGATTGAAGCGGTTCAGAAGAGCGGGCTGGATCCCGCGCAGGTCGTTCAGGCACATGATGATGGTCATGAACGGGTATGTCCTGATCGTGCGCGTGCGGCCCTTGCGCCCCGTGTCGTCGTACTCGTAGCAGATTAAAACAAGAGGCTCGCGCATGAGGGCCGACTTGAGCAGCTCGACCAGACCAGACGACGAGTCCGTCTTGCTGCCCGGGCCCTCGCGCATGCCGGGCAGGATCTCGTCGGCCAGAATCAGGCGCGCCAGAAACTCGCGCGGGTCCGCACGCTGGATGCTGGCCGTTGTGATGCGCGACACCCGAACAATCATCGAATCCAGGATTAGCTTCTCGGTGTAGTCCAAGTACCTGGCCGAAATAAAACAAACAGATGCATGTAAGTGGGGTTATCTGACAGATTGTCTGTTTGTGTTTTTTTGTACTTACATGCTTTTGCCGGCGCCGGGGTCTCCGTGGTGCATGAGGTTGTTGGAGCACTTGCTCGACGTGTCCAGCGCCTGCCACGCATACATCAGCGTGTTCAGCACATGGCCGGGCTTGCGGATAAAGTCGGCGTGGCACCACGAGAAGATGCGGTTGATAAAGTGGCCGATGCCTGGGCTGACATTCTTCATCATCTGCTCGGGGTTGATGTAGAACGCTGACGCAGCCTCCTCGGTCATGCGGACGCTGCGGATCTCGCTCAGACACTCGCCTGTGCGATTGAGTTGCGATTTTTAGTGACCCGGTTGGGTGGTGGGTGTTTTTGGCTACTTACCGTATACGGGCGGAAAGGTCGATCCGCTCTGCATCTCTGTGCACACCATGTGGTAGATTTTGCCATATGCAATGCACTTGTCCTTGAACGACTTTAGCTTGCGCATGTCGCGCATCAGCGGCGCCACGACGCGGCGGAATGCAAAGATAGACTCGTCTGGGCTGGGGATAATCAACGGCACCTTTGTGGTGTGTTGGACATGAGTGTGGTGTTTTCTTGTGTGTGGTTTGGGATTCTTACCTCGCACGACAGATACGAGAGGGGATTGCGGATCGCCTCGGCCTCAAAGTCGTTGTCGTAGGCGTTGTCAAAGTTTTCGGATGTGACGTTGAGGCCGCCCGGGGGCACCGGCATGCACGACGAGTGGAGCACATTTTCCACCACTGGCGCCGTGTTGAGCTGATACTCGGGCCGGAGCACGCGCAGAAACTTGTAGTCGCTCAGAAACGACGGGCTGACGACGTGCACAAGGCCAGCCGACAGCAGCTCCTTCTTGACTTTGAAATATCTAGCGGAAAACAAACACGTAATTACAGTATGGGGGGGAGTAAAACTAGACGTTATATACAAAAGATACTTACTTTTCGTCCATGTCCCACTCCACCCCGTCGTAGACACTCTCGTGCGTCATGCTGCGCCAGTAATCAGTAAACTGTCTGTGGCGCGTGACGTTGTCTATACCCAAGAAACTCACAATATCCATTTCACTTGGGCACTGTGCGCCAATCTTTTTCTCTTCCTTCTTGGGTGCCTCTTCTTCTATACTCTGAAGAATAATCTCGAGGTTTTCATTGACGTTGTCGTCATCGCCATCCTCGTCGTCATCCTCCTCCTCTTCGTCGTCATCTTTGTTGGGGTCGTCGTCGTCCATCGCAACCGCCTCTTCATTCTCCGTAATGATATCCTCCATGTTGCGCACGTGGTATCCGCCAAACTGGAGGCGGATCGCGCCCTGGATCTCCTTGCGCGAGCGAAACGCATGCTCAATCTTTATTTCCCCGCGCTCAGGAATAAACTTGCTCGGGTCAGTGATAATCTCAATAAACCGCTTGCGAAACTCGTTGACGGCCTCCGACTCGCGGAAAATCACATAGAAAAAATACTGGAACACATTAATCGTGTCGTCAATGTGCAACTTGCGCTTCATGGGCTTCTCGGCGCAATATTGAATCTTGTGCTCCCAGTTGAGACGGTTCGGGTGTGTGACGACACAGACGTCAATGCAGCCCGCAAACTCGCTCTTGCTGTTTACAAAATGCGCAATGTCCATGACAAGGCAAATTAGTTTTTTAAATTGTATGTGTATCTGGCGGACATTGTTTGATTGGCTGGTGTGACAGAGAGCATTCGTGCCTTTGATGGCAATGTTGCCCATGCGCAGAACCAGAACGTCCGTGCATCGAAACTCCAAGTCTTCGTCGTGACGCTTAATATTCTCCGGCCAGGCCAAGAGTGTTGTATACATCTGTATATAACATTATTTTTTATTCATTTTGTTGTATACTATATGTTGATGTTATGCTCGAAAAATAAGCTGGCGCTTTTATTAGAATAATAGTAGGCGGACTATTTTGTTTTTTTTTGCTTTTTAAACAAAAATAACAAACTGACATTTTTGTTTGCAAAGATGACACCACTGACAAGAATTAATTATGGATGTATATTCTCGCCCGCGGGCCACAATTTACCAAGACAAAAAACATCAATTGTATTTGTGTATTACATTTTACCAAAACAAAAAAAAACATCGATTATTTATTGTGTATTCTCGCCCGCAAAACAAACAATCACCAATTGTTAGAATACAGATCATCACAACAAGAATGAACAAGGCCAACGCGAGTATCGAGGATGAGTATGACAGCGACGAATCGTCTACTTCCGACTGTTCGTATACAACGGACGAATCCAGCGTTTCGGCGTCGCACGAGGAGTCTGCATCACAGAGCACGGACCAGATGCACAAGGACATTACGTTTCTAAACAAAATCGTGTCCAGTGGCCAGACGGTTGACATTCGGCTCTATCGTACCGGCAAGCTTATCGACGGGAAGAAAAAGAGTGGCGTCATTGTCACGGCTCCGTCGTCTGTTTTTTCGAATATGACAACACTCGCAACCGTCGTTGAGCACAAAAAGACAAGCCTACTGTAAGTTTGTAGATGTACTGTTTTTGTTGCGGTTTTAGGGTTAGTATGGGAGCGGTGTCTGATAACTGATTATTAAATACAGGTTTGACAGCTCATATTGGGGTGTGGCGCAGGTGGACGACGATGTGCCCATGATTGGACGCAAGCCATATCAAAAGGTCCTGTGTGTGCGCGGAGACGAGGGGGGCGATGATTACCGCTTTGTGTATCTCGAGACGACGACGGAGAAGATGTGCTACAAGTCCGGAGCTCTGAAAAAGGTCATGTGGAACAAGATGGAGTCTCAGTGCATGGCCTATGAGCCAGGAAAAAATCTTCTCCACATGTCGGACTATTGTTGGGCAGAGGAGAAGCGCAAAAAGGACGCCGTCAACAAGCGAAAGTCGGACAAGAAGGAGGACCCAAAGGAGTCTAAAAAGGCCTTTACCATTCCAGATGGCATGCAAAACGACACACATGCGGGCACGACCAGCGCGAGCTCTAATACGCCGGTGGCTGCGGGCCGCAAGCCAAAGCCGGTCGGAGCTCTGCGCGCCAAGTCGCCGCTTAAAGTAGACGAGCCGAGCGAACACGAGTCGGAGCCACAGACATCAAAGTTGCCCCCGGTGCAAACAAAGCTCAAGCCACTGGTCATACCCAAGACGGAAAGTGCGCCGGCGACCTTCAAGCCAGAAAAGCCCACAACCACTACAAAAATAGCAACAGTGGAGGAGGAGGAAGAGGAAGAGGAAGAGGAAGAGGACGAGATGAACTATGTAGAGTCATCTGACTCGGACTTATCGGATATGCTACAAGACTCCGAGGATGAGATCATGGAATATGAGAAGGAATACTACATTGACGAGGAAGAAGCGTTTGGCGCGCGAAAACGCAAGCGAGGGAATGGCAGCCGTGAGGTTGGCGGAAAGCGCCGTCGCAGAGCAGAATCTGACAGCGACGACGAGAGCGAAGCCACTGCGACCCGGGTGAGAACAGGAGCAGAGCAGACCGTTTCCTCGGGTGGCAGAGGTGTGCAGATGACTCCGTTTGCACAAATAAACATTAACGTTTCGGACGTGGCTTTGATGTTTTTGGCAAATTTATTCAAAAAATAAATAATATTTTTTTGTGGATTTAAAAGGGCATTTTTTTAAAAGCGTGAAATGTGGGTGTTGGTTGAAAATGAAAACGCGTAATTTGAACTTGACTTCATGCTATATATATATACTTTTTGAAGATGAATAAAGAAACCGCATTGGCAATGTATCATACATACGAGAACAACACGCGCCAGGTTCTAGGCAGGCTGATTCTACGGTCGCAGCAGGAAATAAAATTCCACCAGTGTACTTTAAACTGTCGGTTTTGGCTAAATCCACAGAACAATGATTATATATTATGCTTGGACACTGGAAAAATACTATACGTTGATTTCTCAGAGTGTATAAGGAATAAAGACGACAAGGACAAGTTAAATTTTGCATTGGTCGAATACATACGGAAACACCCGTGTTTTTTCAACCTGTTGAATATAGCCAGTGCTCAGATTAGACAAGCGCATGTGTGTACAAAGGAGTGTCGTGTGTGGTCTGATGCAAGACTAAGGTACACGTTTCTGTGTTTGACAACTGGGTCCATGCACATTTGCAACAAAACCACCTGTGTAAGTTTTTTTTTCAATTATTGTTGTCCCCGCTGGCTTTTATCACCCACATACCCACGCTCTCTTTACATTTCCACAAGGTTCCAGACCAATTCAACGATTTTGCCACGTCAGAGCAAGTCTGCCCTATATCCGGCATGGTCTGTGGCATTGACTACATTCCAATACGAGATATGCGCTGGAATAGATCGCGCAAAAAGTCCAAGACAAACTATATGGGCACATTTGAGAACATAGAAGCCGATCATATAAAATGGAGAGAACAGGTCCACGCAAACGCCAAAAGCCCGTTTTGGTGGAGACTGCCTAGATTCAGGTGCCACTCGCAATTCTGCTCTCTAATTCAAGTGCTGTATGCCAATATCATTGATATTGTGTTCGATAATCTGCCGGCTAACTTCTCGGTCAATTCTGCATGGAACGTAAGTTTTACTTGTTTTTCTTATTTTGTCGTTGGCTGCTGGCTCTCATGATTTGTTTTTCCAAACCAAAATGTCAGATGCAATATGGAATCTTTTTGCGCGATTCATATGCAAATATAGGGCGCCATAACATAGAAGAGTGGCTAACAATCTCCCCGACAACTATGCCACGAAAGCACCGGAATAAGAAAATGTCCGAGGCAGACAAACGCAGAATGCGCGCGCAAAACAAGGCAAAGAGAGTATCGTTTATTTCGACCATTTCAACCGTTCAAAACGAGTTGCTGGTAAAAAAATTTATCATTGCGTTCACACTTGCCATCAAGGACGGCGTGTTTACGTCCACCGGGCATGAAGTCGTCCCAGTTATACCAGGACTGGACATTTTGACGAGACAGTTCTACAAACTGAACAACAAGGCAATTTGGTGCCAGGCCTATAAATCCAGACACATGGCGTATACACTGTCCCAAAAATTATCACACTGTAGTGATCTTCATCCATCCCCGGAACTTGTAAAGGATGGGCCATTGATTATTTATAATGAATTTCAATGACTATTAGTAATATCTGTTCCTGTTTCTACAAATTCAATAATCTCCTGGCGCCGCTTCTCATCGGGGAACATGCGGTAGAATTGTTGAACGGACAGGCCGGCGATTTCATTTCTCAGACTGTCGACGGCGGATCGTGTAGCGTCGGTCGCGCGCATGGCCACCCCGTATCCCCCCAAAAAAATAAACCCAAGCCTTGCGATAAACACAACCGACGCAACCGCTAATGTTTGCTCGTATGTCTTAAATGTGGCATATATACATACTAAACAAAGACAAATAATAACAGCACGCAGAGCCAATAGGCTATTCTTGCTCTGCAGTGGCCCGTACCACGCCACGACGAGAAATGAAACACAGATAATCAGAGCTACAACAATCCAGGCGCTAAAAAATAGATTAAAGCTTGCAATGATGGAATATGCTAGTATAAACTTGCCCTGTTTCTTGTAGAGGACATACAACAAAAGGGCCGCTGCTCCAAAAATAGCCGCTAAACTGTAGTAAGCGATGGCGCGGCGAGACAGGGGCTTGGCAAAACACAACCCCCAGATGCTCATAATGTGAACGAGAAAGCGCACGTCCAGCCAAGAATACACAAAAATGATGCATTGAATTGAATCTATCATGTCTTGACAAATAGAAATGGACGATGAAATGCAACAAGCTTTTCTTGCATCACTTGAAACAATGGTTGAGGATGAAAAAGCGAGGCATGCAGTGGAGCAAGCAGAACTCGAATCAGAACTCGAATCTACACTTAGCGTAAAGCCAATCAGATTGTCGTATTCTGACAGTGAAGATACCGCATCCGAATATGAAGACGATGTAGGTGAGACGGCGCAATATGAGCTTCAATATCGTCTGTATGTTCACGGCTATATTAATAATGATGTTTTTCGCCGGATGCGCTTAGTAGGGAACAAAATGCCTATTGATATTACAGAGGATATGTTATCTATTATTGAACGCGACAAATGGTTTTTTGAAATGCAAAAGAGCCGTGTTCGCACTGGAGTATCTATGGGTTTACAGCCACCGCGTCTATATAAAGGCCAAGAAGATCTTTGCTCCCTGGTGCGTTTTATGTTTGAAAATTACAACGTGTGTGCATTAGTAGGGGGAGACGAACTTCAAGGCAGATACGAGTTGCTAAATCAACACTACCGCATAAATATAAATAATCCCGACTCGTATGGAAATGTGAAACTACGAAACCCCGGGGCCACGTGCTATTTCAATTCGGTGGTACAGGCCTTGATGCACACACAGCCGTTTGTGAGACTCTTGTTATCAAGGCATATAATTACGAGCGTAGATGGATATGACAGCATAATAAAAGCCCCGGGACCCAACGGATTAGCAAATGTCAATATTTTTTGGCTTTTGTTTCAGCTGACATATTGCTTCTATTATCGATGCCGCCCTGTAGTGGCACCATATGCTCTCCAATTATATACAACTATCCTGAAACCCGATGAGTTTCATTACTCCAACCAAAGCGATTCACACGAAATGTTGATGATGATTCTGGGGCAATGCAGCGAATTGTGCGACAGGGAATATTTGCCTTTTTCCACAAACGATAAATCACGGAGACTTTATGTAGGCCAGGTATCATACATTTTCAGCACATTGAAAATGATATCACTTACATGCAATCACTGTATGTACGAAAACATATATTATGAATACGAAAATATGATGGATATAAATATTAGTTCGTATAATACGCTCAAAAACAATTTTGATAAGTTTGTTATTGCAAGATACAAAGGCCAAAAAAACCCCGACGACGTGTTTAAAGACCATACACACGGACTTGTTATGAAGGAGGAAGGCGTGAACTTTAACAAGGAGTTGTTTCAGCCAGACAAACACATGTCAAGCTACATGTTTTTAGATAATACGTGTGATGCCATGGACAAAGTCACAAGATGCCAACATTGCAATCGAAATAACATGGTTGCACTCAAAAGGAAAAAGTTGATGAACCTACCGCCAGTCTTGATATGTTGGTACAAAACTACGTTCTATGATTCCCATTCGAATACTTTTAAAAAGGTAAAGCATACACTCACGTCTCCAGTCGTGTTTTCACCCGTGCAATCTCTCAGCGACGACCTCAAAGCCCGGTATATTTCGCAAAAGAGCCCCGAAAAATTCAAATACATTTTGACCTCGCAAAGTATACACGAGGGCTCGAGTGACAAATGCGGACACTATGTCACAAACAAGTATTTCTACGACTTTCGCAGGAATGATTGGCAGAAAAACCCAGTTATAAAAACATACAGCGACACGTTTTCGCCAGTCAACCATACAGACCCCAGAACAAACAAAAATGCCGCAGTCTCATTTTCAATCTACACAAGATTAGATATTTTCAGACAATGCCACACATTCCAATGAAACACATAAAACCCCCTATTTCTAGTATTAATTTTGACCATGCATGTTTACCGACGAGACCGGGATCTGCGCCCACATATAGCCAGGCGACGCGTGTGGGTATGCATTGTGCATGTGCATCTGCATCTGCATCTGATCATCGCAGGGATACTGTCCCGGGAATGGCATGGGCTGGGGCTGGAGTTGATCCATGTGGTAGAGTCTACGGTGATCCCAGGTGCGATGTTGCTGCGGCTCGTGCACCGGCGATGCAAATTCACCGTGACCGGAACTCTCGGCCGCTGCCGATGAGACCGGTCTCTGCCTCGGGTTGTCCTTTTTCTCCGGTTCTCTGGCGGCTTCGCTCGGCTTTGAATTGACCGCCTCAGAAAACGTTTTTGTTTCATTTGCCCTGGAAGAGATTGCACCGTTGTTTTCAGGCTTGCTTTCATTTGTCAAGGGTGTGCCAGAAGCGCTCCCAAGCGCAATGACATCATCCATGATTTCCGAAAAAGTCTTGGTGATAAACTTGTAGCGCATATTGCTGATATCACACCACGAGCGGATTCTTTCGTCGACATCATCCTCCACAATTGTCACGATATCCATGTCGATGCATCTCAGCAAAAGCTTGCGCAGGCTAGGGCGCATCTCCACCATGCCAAGATTCTTGTGGGCGATGTTCCAGCCCAGAAACGACGGTGTTTCGCGCCCGCGTGGCTCCTTCAGGCCCAGGTAATCGGACAGCGAGTCCAGGCCCTGGTCAAGGGCATCCATTGCCCCGCAAACGTAGCAATCCGAGTAGTCTCCCTCCTGCGTCTTGTCCTCCACGCCGTGATCCTCGGACCAGCACAGAAAACACACGTGCAAAAATGTACACTCGTGCTCCTTGTTGTCGTTGAATTTTTTGCCCGGCGAGCACCCGGCCTTTCGGTTAAAGTGCTCGCAAATGCGCATGGAGCAGTTGTTCTTCTGGCGGCGCACGCAGTCTGAAATATAAAACGCCTTGGCCGCATATGTTTTGTTTGCCTTGGCCAACTTGTCTGCCTTCTCTTCGTACAATTCCGTCCAGGCAGACAGAGACGCGATTACAGACAGCGCTGCCTTCATGTATAGTATATCCTGCTGGTGTTCAAACGCCTTCTTTAGAAACACGGCCAAGTGTGGTTGTACTTCCTCTAGCGCCTTCTTGTCCACCTTTCCGTCGCTGTAGCTGCTGATCGCGCTATCCAGGTTCTTCTCAGCGCGTGTTTCGGCGCGGATGATACTCATAAGTGTAGCTATACGCTGCCCTTCGCTGCTCCGCGGGGTGCATTTTTTGATAAAATCCATGTATGTGTACCTGTGTATACTAAAACCAAAACAGATTGTCATGGAGTTTGGGAAAATCGACCCCTGCGATATCCTCAGAGGCGCCGATATTGACCGTCTTTGGAGGCAGTGCAATCTTCACACGCTGATCCAAACACTGGCCGGCATGTCTGGACAGGTCACGCTTCACGTGGCAAAGTGTTGCATCTTCTCCGAGTGTGCCATCTTCACCGCCCACAACATACCTCAACTAACAACATTATACCCACTCGATGACATTAATTGTGCATTGGAAAATCTACACAGTCTCGGCATTCTACAGAAAATACAGACATCGGATTCGGTCGTGAAATATCCAATGTTTATGTATACACAAAATTGTTTTGTGGAAACATTCCTGCGGACAATGGAAAAGCTGGAAACAAAATATGCGGGGTCTCTACCAGAGCATATCAGGCATCTGAAAAAATATGCCGACCATTTCCGGGCACAATCAACATGAAATTTTTATGAAGACTTTTTTGTTTTTTTTTGGTTTTATTATATTGTCGCCAAAATATCATCAAGTCGCTCCCGGACATTGGAGGCATTGCAAGACAAGAGACGCTCTGCAAATAACTTTGTTTTGTTGCTGCTCAGAATGTAATGAATAAACAGACGTGCTATGGCGTATTTTTCTTCGAGTGGCCCTCCGCACATGGCTAGATCACCTTCGTGTTTTGTTATTTGGCCGGCGCAGTGCCTGAATACGAAAAGATCACACTCCTGTGCCTTTCTGACCGTATTCAATGTTCGCAGCGATAGTCCGTGTATTCGAAACACATCGCGCAGCAGTTTGCGGAAAAATACAAGGTGGGCTATATTTTGAGCTACACTGAGAAAGTCCTCAAAACTAACTCTTCGGCTCGAATGATTCAGAGAACCAATTCCGTCCAACTCTGGGTCCGCGTCCTCGAGCTCCGCTGCATTGAGAATCGGCAGCATGTCGCGCGCTATCAGATCGTTACAATGCTCGTTGTAAAACAAAACAATAGCCGAATTGATCGCAATGTCCTCGTTGCGCTGCAGGCTCATGAACTGACACTCTGAAACCTATGGAAAATAGTGAGACCGCTCCTATCCCCAACCCCAAAAAACGTCAAAAGTTTAAAAATACCCACCTCGTATATGTACATCATGTGCGAAAACCACTGCTGCAAATTGTCGTTGTTTTTTCTGTCGATTGCCGCAGCAAAAAAGGCAAGGGCCACATCCAGATGCTTTGGATCTGCGTCTGGTATCGGTACCCGGTGGAACTTGTTCAAGATCAAATTCTCTGTGATGACGAACCGAAAAAACGCCAGAGCAAACTTGAATGTGTTTTCCTCTTTCGATTCATCCAAAGCCCAAAGCAAGCGTTTTCGCTCCGACCTGGCGGCCGGGTCGCGGCACTCCAGATATTCCGTGTCTCCCTCCTCTGAAGCAATACAGTGGATCAAAAATGGAATGTCAAACACGCGCAGCAAATTCTCAACGGTTATATATTCCAGCGACAGCATGTTCTCCTCCTCCCAGAACTCGGACTCATTGAGACTGGGCAGAGACGGATACAGGTCGCTCCTCCCACTCCCCACCAGCCAAATGCATATACGGATCCACGACGTCACAAAGCTGAGATTCTCGGCGGTTACGAAGCCGTGCTCGCAGATATAGTACGCGCCCATTAACATTGTATTGGCCACCGTTGTTATGAGACTGTCTGATGCCTCTTCTTCGTCAACGCTCCGCGTGTACACATCTGCCACAAACGTGTTCATCATGACAAACTTTTTTTTCTCTTCGTCCATACCTGTTTGTTACAACAATATAAAATAAGAAAAAAAAACAATGTCTTGGTGTTTTGTCTCGAATCGCGTTGTTCGTGTCTGGTTTTCACAAATATTTACCCTACAAAAAATAAAAACTCGCGGTTTAATGATATGTTTTGTTGAAAAAAGTTGCATATGGCGACACGTGCAGATTGGACTCTTTGATGCTTCCGGTGATTGCAATGTTCCGGCCCTCGGAGCACCTCGTAAACGCCACATAGAACAGACCGCACGTAGACAGGCTAAACCGCGTCGGAAAATCGTCCAGTCGGATCTCCACCTTGGGAATGTTGCCGCCCTGGATCTTGTGGGTTGTGCACGCCCATGCCGTTTTGAGCGGCACCTGGCGACGACTGACGACGACCTTGCCCTTGGCGTCATGCGCTTCAAACTTGTGGCTGCCGATGTGCACCTTTCGGTGTGTACCGTCCCTGTTGAGCACACGGACCACCACCTCGCCCTTCTTCGTGATCTTTTCCACCTCTCCAATCATGCCGTTGACCACGTCAATGTCCTCCTTGTTGACCAGTATCATGACCCGTGCTCCGATTTTTAAGCGCAGCTCGCTTTCAACGACAAACTTCTTGCGCAGCACATTCTTAAAATTATCCTCTGTTATTTTTCTGGGGTCGAGGTTTTCGTCGTGGGCGCGAAAAATATACTCACGCCCCTTGATCTTTTTCAGATTGGCGGCATTGATCTCATTGACTGTTCGGTTTTCGTAGCAGAGAATAACGCGCCCCTCCTCCTCTTGAGCAATCAACTCTGGTGTGGCGGCGACCATGCTTTTTCTCTGCCTTTCTGTCTCTCGGATCCTCTTCTCAATGTATCGCATAACATTCATGCGCGCCGTCTCGTCCGAGTCGCAAAATGGCATCTGCTTTATAATTCCAAGCAGCTCTGGGTCCTTGTGGCGCACACTCTGCGTTAGGATATGCACGTTGCCTCTCTCATAGTTGTATCTCCGCTTTTTTGGAGACCCCTCGTCCATCTTATGTGTTTTAGACTTGCGCTTTTTGGGCAGATCCTCGTCGCAGAGCCACTCTTCACACTGCCCCTCGTCCATCTCGTTCTCCTTATACTTGCGCTGTTTGGGCAGACCCTCTTCGCAAGGCCACTCTTCACACTGCCCCTCGTCCATCTCGTTCTCCTTATACTTGCGCTGTTTGGGCAAATCCTCGTCGCAAAGCCACTCTTCACACTGCCCCTCGTCCATCTCGTTCTCCTTATACTTGCGCTGTTTGGGCAGACCCTCTTCGCAAGGCCACTCTTCACACTGCCCCTCGTCCATCTCGTTCTCCTTATACTTGCGCTGTTTGGGCAGATCCTCGTCGCAAAGCCACTCTTCACACTGCCCCTCGTCCATCTCGTTCTCCTTATACTTGCGCTTTTTGGGCAGATCCTCGTCGCAAGGCCACTCTCCGTCCTGCGAAGCTGCAAAATCAATCACGAATGCATTCCCTGCCTCTGGGGCCGGTGCACGGCTGAACTTATCTTCCTCGGTCCCAAGCAAAAACATGCTGGCCCACAGATCCGAGAACCGGGGCTTGGCTTCCGTGGACGCTTCACCTAGAAAGCAAAAGTGGGCGGAGTTTGTCACACTGCCGTCGGGTCGGGTGCTGCTCACCGGCGGGAGCTGGTTCACATCCCCAAACAGCGCCACGGCAATTCCGCCAAACGGGGTAAACGGCGCATCGGTTGCCTTCTTGCAAATGGCATCTAGCGTCTCAAACATTTCCCGCGAAATCATGGAGAACTCGTCAAAGATGATAAGCCGCGTGCCATCAAGCAGCATGTCCTTCACCTTTTGCACACAGATGTCAAAGTATGTCGTGTTCGCCGTGATTCCCCTCCCTTTCCATCGCACCCTGTTGTGTAGCGTCTCCAAGACAAGTGGAACTGAAAACCCGCGGTGGATTGTCTCGCCGTCAATGTTGTACGCGGCAGTCCCAGTCGGAGCAAACACCCGCACCTTGTTGCCGCATTGTTCTCCAAGCTTTACGATTTGCTTGATAAGCCACGACTTTCCGCATCCAGGTCCCCCCGACACAACGTTGTAGAGGCTCCCCTCGTCTCCGCGTAGCACAGCCGTAATATCGCGGAACACTCTGTGCTGCTCATTTGTGCACAGGCATTCGTGTCTGTGTGTGAAATGTGTTATCGTTTGTCGTACTTTTATTCACTCGGCGTGCATGTGAAACTTACGTGTCCTTGGCGCATAAACTGCACCCCTCCTGCGCTGCAAAATATGACGACGTGGTGGCCATGTCTTATCTGTGTGTTTATTTTCTCTTTACTCTTTTTCGCCGTCGTTTTTTAACCACGCCGGTGCAAAAGTTATAAACAGAAGACTGGTCCTTTTTATTTAGCGACAATAAGTAGCGCTCGGGCGCCATCTCTATATATTCCTTTGTGTTTATTGTCCTGGTATTGTCATCGCGTATTTGCAACACGGCATTTTTCCATTCATCATTAAAAGTCGGCGGGAATGTATAGTTTAAATTATGATCTCCGACGACATCTCCATTGGACAGCACTGTCGCCCCGTTGTCTTCCGGCCCAACAAAATCATTCAAAATGTAGTCGCGCTTCGTTTTCTTCGACAAAAATATATCGTTTCCAGGCAGGCACATGTATGACATGTCGGTGTGGCTCCTGCATTTTTCAGCAATGAGCTTGATAATTTCGGCACTGTTTACCTTCAGGTGTGTCTCTCGCAAAACATCTGCCAAAACAGCGCTTTTCCTCTCAACCGCTGCCTGCCACAATAACACGGAGACGTGCTGATTGGCCGTGGTAAATGTATCGTTGTCGGGGTCATAATATACATTCGGGTTATTTATAAGCTTGCCTTTGACATCCTCCTTGTTGATACCTTTGAGTAAACTGCTTGATTTTAGTGGCACGTTGGACGCAATAAGCCGCGAAATAATCATTGGAATCGCGGAGCATCTGCGCTGTGTCTCATCTTTGCCCATGAGGAACCCATTTTTCGTGGCCATTCTATTTTGTTTCACAAGGCACGAAACGTAGGTGACACGAACTTTTTTTTTCGAAATTTTTTTTAGTCAGGGGGGGGGTCCCCGGCCGAAAAAATTTTTGTTGTCGCGGAAAATGATATTGACAAAAAGTTGCTGCAGCAACTTGGGATTGGAACTTTTTTGTTTGCATCTGTATTTTTTCGATTTTGGCAACGGTGTATCTCGTTGGTGGTTGTGACGCAAGTAACTTTGCTATGCTGGTCCATGTTTATGGAAAAATGAACTTGATTAAAAATAGAAAATACAAACTTTCACGGTCCATATAATCAATCATGTATATGTGAAATCATCGTCTCCTAATTTCCATGCCACTGAATTATTCCTTCTGCTTCTCTTGAATATCACACACGCCGTGAGTCCAGCTATCAACAAGGCACAGGTGCTGAACACCAGAGTCAGAAGCAAAGCGTATATAAGAACACCATCCAGCGTCATGTCCATGGCTTGCAAAACGTTCAACTGCTAAACCAGGCTTGTTTGTCTGCTTGGATCAAATTTATAACAATTCATGAAATGCAAAACGGCCAAGTAGTAAATGAGAATTCTATTCAGTGTGTTCTAGAATCGTTAACATATGCATTTGCCTATGACTATCAACACTGGAGCGCTTGTCTCTGATATAGCCTATTGCGAAATCAAAGTGCAGAGAAAACGAACGTCACAAGTGAAAAAAAAAAAGATAAAACAAAAATGTTCCAATCCCAAGTTGCTGCAGCAACTTTTTGTCAATATCATTTTCCGCGACAACAAAAATTTTTTCGGCCGGGGACCCCCCCCTGACAAAAAAAAATTTCGAAAAAAAAAATTCGTGTTTCCCATCTTTCCGTGTCAGTGGTCACTCCAAATAAATATATTTATGTGCAGCTACGTTTTTTCATTCACAAAAAAAACCAAAAGAATTACTCCAACACAACCTTGACCTTCTTGACCTTTTTCTTCTTCTTTGAGACCTTGTGTGTCTTTTCGCGCAACAACTCGTCTTTGTCGAGCTTGTGGTTGTAATACTTGCGCAGATAGTTGAGACCATATTCCTTTTGCTTGAATGGCACGACTGGGTGTAGTTTGTGAGACAGTGGGATCGTTGCCTGGTCTCCTTGCAGCAAGACGGTCAACACTTGTGTACTAATGACCTTGTCCTTCCGCTGAAACGGGTACATGCCGTCTGGCGTAGCCGTGTCCTTGATTTGCTTGAACAGCTCGTTTAGACCTGCAGACACGGCAACGGCAGCTGCTCCGGACATGCGCTGTTTGCGGCCATGGAGAAGAGCCACGCGGCTGGGAGGCAGAATATTAGTGCTCATGTTTGTGTTCTGTAATATTATTTTAATATACATATCGATTAGTATCAAAAAGAGACTGGGACTTTAAACTGGCTCGTATACACCATCTTCGTCGCTGTAATTTCTGTTTCGTATCTCAACGTTTTCAACCACTTGGCGCGGTGCCTCGGAGGTGTTGTAGTTCAATATTTCGTATCCCATGCCGTAGATGCGCCACCCGTTGAGACTGCACAACGTAAGACCCCCGTCGCGAGGCTCGGCCTGTTCCTTGGTTAATTTCTATTAAATTAAAGTCGTGGGGTTTAACTTTTTGTTTCGCCTTGTTGTGTTAAAATTAATTAAATACCTTGCGCTGGGAATTTGGAGTCGCCGAACAATATTGGTTGTGATTGTTGTGCGCCAAGGCACATCCATCGCAGTATATTTCAAGTTGATTTTGTGACGGGTGCTTAAGTGTGCCGCGCATGCCAATTATTTTTTTCTTTCCGTTTCGCGGATCTCGTACTTTATAATATCCCACGGCAGAAAAGCGATCCAGCGTTGGGTATAGCACATATTCAAAATCCGATGCCGTCTGCCTATAGCTGAAAGTACGGGGGACGTGGTGTTGGTATCTACGGGTCGATCCTGTAATTATTGTGTTCAGTGTATCAGTGTGGTTTGCAGACGTGTGTCACGGTAACAAATAAACCAACGTGGAGGCGGCGCGCGTATATGGCGACTGGACCAGATTTGCTGGCGGCGTGCCTGTCGTGGCAGGGGTGGGACCTCTAGCATCTCTTCCCGATAGTTGCCCGGTGGCGGTAGATATACAATTTGTGGCACCATGGCCTGGTGTGAAAAATAGCCTCCTCGCCCGCGTCCTCGTGACATTTTATTTTTTTTTCTGTCAGTGTGTGAGTTCGGTGTTTTAATATATATACACAGATGCCACGAACAATTGTGCTGGGTCAGCTTATAAACGCGTTTAACGAGGCGTATGGCCGGGACTATAGCGAGCTCCACATCCGGACGGCGAACAAGGTGTATGTTCGAGACTCTGGTGGAAAAATCCGGGTTCTCGACGAGAGTAGCATTTGTGACGAAGATGGGTGCATGGAGTATCCCGAGGAATACCAGATGCCAGAAATAGAGCCGCACACCAAACACGAGGAAGATATCATCAATGCATACTCTGCGCTCATAGAGAAGCGCAACAAAGAAGACCGAGACGAAGCCGAGAACACGTATCAGGCCACGACAATTTGTTTCCGGGTGTTTGACCAGACGCCGGGGATCGTAAACCACAAGCGGTCTCGCAGGGAATACGAGGAGTCAGACGAGGAGCTTGAAACAGAGGCCAGCTCGGAGGAAGAGGACTGCTGCAGCAGCTCTGAAGACGAAGAGCCCAGTCACAAAGACAAGGACGAGGACATATTCCTGTGTAAATTTCAAGTGGCCCTGCGAGCCAAGGGCGGTGTTTTGCAGGCGTGTGATGTTGACACCTTGAGCGAAAATACGTTCCTGGTGACCACGGAGAACGAGTAGTCCATACAGAGAAAAACTATTTTGTCGTCGTACAAAATATCGAGTATAAAAATGAAGGCAGGTCAAATATTAAACAAGATTTTTTCCTAACATATATACACACATGTATCCTGCCTTCCAATACAGAACATGGGTGTCTCCACGGTCACCGGTCTTGTCACGTCTCTCAAATTCTGGGGGGTGCTAATCTCCACTATTGTGTTTATTGGAGTCGCTGTTACCTCGCTGTATGTGTCCGGCTATATCAACGACGACCTGAAGGACGAAGTCGACTCGGAATGCTGTTTGATCTCAAACTTTCTTGTCAATGGTTCCCTAAACACCGGAACGTACGCTTCTTGTCTGACTGTTAAAAATGGAGTCGTGGACACTCTGTACGAAAACGACTTTAATGCCCATTCGCTTCTTGTCTCCGGGGGCTCCCTGGGGATTGTGTTTGTCGTCGGCCTCTGGATGTGGATGATTGCAGTTACATTCAGTGTTGGCGGCACATACAGCAACCAGATGCGCTACTTTGGCTTATTTCTATCCGCCTTTATTCTTGGCGTGATTTTTATAATGTCTATTCTGTCTTGTGTCATGGGATTCATGTCTACACAGGCTGCCTTTCAGCTCGCAGATCACAATCTCGATTGCGATACGCTGACCAAAGGAAACAGAGACCATGCCCTTGGCTGGGCTGGATTTGGCGCTCTGTGCTCTATCATCAGCATTTGCTTAATGCTGTTCGCATTTATGTGGGTTTTTTATAAATTCATGTCCAAGGCAAAGGGAGGGCAAGAAAGCGTAAGATTTGTCAATCAATTTAGTGATAACGATGATCAAGAATAATATTCAAATTGAAATAAAAAGATTACAAAGTATATTGTTTGGTTTTTTTTGGAATAAATAATTAATTTTGTTCAGTGTTTTTTTTAAACACGCAATCTTCTATTTCTGCGGTCATTTTCTTCAAATAGCGCAACAAAAGATATGAGGAAAAAAACAATCCGTTGATAATATCAAAACACATAGACACATATAATAAACATGGCCATCCCAATCGACAGCATCCCGCCTTACATGAAACCCGACCCCAATGAGGATCTTTATTCCGAGTATCTGGATGGCGTGTCGAATCTACAGGACAAAAGTGGAAAGCCGTACACGGCGTCCTGGTATAAACGGAACATGACCACCATTGAGGCCGGCCGGTATCCGCTGAGCAACGGCGGCGAGACGGAGCGCTGTGTGCTGGTGAATAGAGATGTCACAAAAGGCGAAGACGAGAACGAGGGTTATCGCATCCATAAAACAAACGACAACTACAACCGTGTGCGCTTCTTGGTGTTTGGGCGTGCCTTTCTTCAGCCGGGCGCGTACGGTAACGCCATGGACGAGAGCATGTTCCGCGAGCCGACGCAATACACCAAAGAGACGATCAATGATGAGGTCCGCCAGGAGGCGCGCATTTCAATTGACGAATCCTCCGAGGCCTCGCGCGAATCGTTCAAGCTGATTCAAACGGCCATGGATGCGATGGACGACTACATTGTTCACACTAAATACAAGTCCATGCCAAAGTATTTCCGAGACTGTAGCATCCCAGCCCCAAAGAAGGAGACGGCAGATGAGAAGAAGGACCGAGAGGAGCGCGAGCTGCACAACCGGAGAGCGCGTCTGCAGGAGCTGCGCGCGGAAAAGAAATCCCCGTTTGCATCGCCCCTGGGCTATTACACGAACAAGGCCACTAACAAGCGCACGCTGCAGATTAGCGTCAAGAACAAGATGCTAGAGGACGCGACTCTTTTGATCCGGCGGGGAGAGACCGAGGCGTCGATCATGGAGCACAACGACTCGTATCTGACTGGTGACATGGGCAAGATGTACGACCCGCAGGGAAAGATCAAGGCGTTTATCGATGCCAAACTCAAGTCCAAGACGCGCCGCCTCTTCAAGTTTAACCCGCTGCCGCTGTTTCGATGCGACGGCAAGACGCAGATCCCAGGCAACGACATTAAGTATATCGGAACCGGCTCCGGGGTGATGGCCCTGGTGACGCTGCAAAACCCCCGCTGCTTTCCAGAGCAGACGATCAAGGACGCACTGGGCGCAAACAAGAAGAGTCTGCTGGACATCGATAAGCCCGAGATTTTTGCAATTCGCGCGTTCCATCTTGAGAAGATGTGCTTGATCTTTAACCGCGTGGGCGAAAAGACGAAGGAGGACGTGGCGGATAGCACAGACACGCTCGCGGCCATCCGAGCGCGCCACGAGAAGAAGATGAGCGTAGTCAACTCGGCGGGAACAATGGACGTCGACGGCGAAGATGACGATGACGCAATATTCGCGCAGATCAACACTGACGCTTTTTCTAAGAAGCGCAAAGGCCACGGGGACGCCGAGACTCCGCAGAAAAAGTCGCGCCTTCAGATCGACAGCGACGACGAAAGCGACGACGAAAACGAATAGATAAAGATGCGCAGTGTGGGAGATGTTTGGAGAAGGGGTGTGAGAATTTTCAGTGTGGATAAAGATGAAAACGAATAGATGGGGGTGCGCAGTGTGGGAGATGTTTGGAGAAGGGGTGTGAGAATTTTCAGTGTGGATAAAGATGAAAACGAATAGATAAAGATGCGCAGTGTGGGAGATGTTTGGAGAGGATGTGGATTTTCAGTGTGGATAAAGATGAAAACGAATAGATAAAGATGCGCAGTGTGGGAGATGTTTGGAGAAGGGGTGTGAGAATTTTCAGTGTGGATAAAGATGAAAACGAATAGATAAAGATGCGCAGTTTGGGAGATGTTTGGAGAAGGGATGTGAATTTTCAGTGTGGGCGACAAAGGCAAACAAAGCGACGCTGGGTGGGGGGGGAGGAAATATACATGTATACCTGTCATTTATGAATTTTCAATGTCTGGATTCTTTTCCTTCTGCTTAACGGCATCTTCAAACTCATCATAGTATGTGATATTGTCTTCGTATAAAATGTTGATCGTTTTGCGCAGGCGATCCACAACATCTTTTGGGGGGACCGATTTCTTCTCAAGGTTGTGGATTTCTCGCATAGCAAAGTGCCAGAGCTCAGCAGCGTAGACAAATATCAGTCGGTATATTGTATCGCCAAGATAATAGATCAGCGGCCACCCCAAGTACACAAGAATACACACAACAATACAGAACATGATACCCTCCAGGAGATAGCCCGCGCCCAGGGCTATGCACACCGTCGCGTCTGGCGGGCGCTCGCAGTTTGCACCGGCGATGTATGGAAAGGGCTCGGCGTTCCAATACGCCCAGGGCCCCAGGATTGCATTCAAGGGCACAAACAATATTTTGCTGAAATAGGACCACCGCACAAACGGGCAAATGTGGTCGTTGAACAGGTCGCGCAGGAAGTAGACAGAAACAACGTATACAGTGTCGTAATTTTCACACAGGTCCGGTATTTCCATTGCATCGCCAAACTTTGGCCCAAAAATCGTGTCCCCGGTTTCGGCGGGAAAATGCAGGTTGGGCGGGGATACATGGAACGAAATCTTTGGAATCGGGCTGTCGCTGCTGCGTCTCCGTATATCACGGCGGAGACCGCCAAATGCATGAGTGACACCACCCAGACCACCGCCCAGCACATCGTCTATTTTCCCTATCATGTCGTTTATCCCATCTAGAACGTCGTCGAAAGCAATAACCGCATATTTGACAACCAGTTTTATGCCTTTTGTTATATCCGTATATATAAGGGCCACAATATCGGCTATATCTTTTGCGACTTTCAGGACTTCGATGGCCCCTTTGCGCAGGTAAATTAACAAAATGGCCAGCGCAAAGCATACAATTATTGTGATTATAGTGCGCCAGTGTGTGACACACCATTGTGCAGCCCGAACAGCGGTATCCAGACAGGTAAATACCAATTTCATCAGCCATATGAGAAAGTCAAGTGCGAGCTGGCCACAGTCGTATGCAATTGTTGCCCTCGTGCTCTTGAACTGTTTCCGGTAGCTGCCGTCATCGTGGACAAAGTGGTCCCCGTGGTCATTCCAGAAATCTTTCAGTTTATCAAACATCTAAAACAATTTTGTTATTTAATCTTTGATGTCTTCGATTTCAACGCTAGAAACATATATTTCCAATGACATTGTAACTGCATCCAATGGCTCGCCTTTATATGTGTTTTAACGGACGCAAACAGACGCGGCGGCCCAAACCCCACCGTCTACCTACCGGGGACGCAATCTAATTCTTGTATATAACATTTTTTTTTGGTGCGAATATAACACTGAGAACTAACTTTGCTTACATAGAGCCAAGAATGGCAGTCCACATCGGCGCTGACATTGAGAACTAACTTTGTTTACATAGAGCCAAGAATGGCAGTCCACATCGGCGCTGACATTGAGAACTAACTTTGTTTACATAGAGCCAAGCATGGCAGTCCACATCGGCGCTGACACGGAACCGAATAGCACCGAGAACTAACTTTGTTTACACAAATCCAAGAATGGCAGTCCACATCGGCGCTGACATTGAGAACTAACTTTGTTTACACAAATCCAAGAATGGAAGTCCACGTCGGCGCTGACATGGAAGAGGATGACAGCATCAACTTTGAACCGCGCAAAATAAGCCTCGAGGAAGCGATCAAAGACAAAGGCAGCGACGTCCCGTGCTTCTGCTGCGGTCTTCCCGGATATCTCATTGTCGAGACCACAGATGAGGATGAGGACCACGGCAAGGGTATCTATAGACGGAATGATGTGAATTACAGGTACTGCCGGCGCAAAGTTGAAATTGAGCAAAACGTTTACAACGAACAAGAGTCACTAAAAAACAACACGATACGGCTGGACCCCCGGGACGCCATACAAGACTTTATATACGAGAACAGCACCGAGAATCCGCATGCACTTGCCGAGGAAGTGTCGAGGTTATACCGAAAAGACATTAAGCGGAAATACTTTTTCTTGCATCACGGCGAGCTTGTGGGGATGCCCAAAAAGTGGGAAGAAGCACACGTGTATATACACATAACCATCCACATGCGAACATCAGCGCCAAAAAACGACGAAGACATAAAATATGCAATGCAAACAATCCTGCAAAGGCAACTGCGGTGCAGCTATCTGATTGAACAGGATCTTGCGCTTGAAAAAAGTGGCATAAACAGGGCGCTCTCAGCCGAAATAATAAAACACGACACGCTCGCGGCACGGTTACTTATACAAATGTCCTCCATGATGAATAAAAAATGATCCATCGAAATATTTTCAGCATGTCACACGCGGGATCCAGTCCTTTTCACGGGTCTCCGATCACTCCTGCCACTGTCCAAAATTATTTGCAATCACACTTTACATATACACCCGTTGTATTGTAGATTATTGCCCTTTGTATACTTGGGGTTCAATTTCAACTGCAAAAACTATAGAGATGACAAAACAATCAAAGTCTGGAATAATGACGTGAAACTTTACATGCATCTATATTTTCAGCCACTGGTACATGCCTTACAGAATTGTTTTTTCAGCTGCACTTCAAACATCATTTTGTAATATTCGCTCGGACTATATAAACATCAGCACACGACAGTGATATGGGAACAAAAACCGTTCTAACACGACACGGGCTTTTCTGTTATATAGATGTTTTTACTTTTTATCATTGTTTCACTTGCATTTGCGGAAGATACAGACGACGAAGTTTTCCTTTATGCCCCAACAATCCGCCGTGCGTATCATTGCCTTTCGGATTATATTTGTGTTGAATTTGACAAGCCCATTGGCGTGTTTGGCAACGGTGGGTGGTTTATCCAGTCGGAATTTTGCGACATGACCGAAGCGTCACTTTTCCACAGATATTTGGAAAATATACTCCTGCTTGATTATAATTATAAATATTGTGGCAAAGCGACCGTGTTGGCCACAGAACGGGGCTCTTCTGACATATACGACAAGGAAGGACAGAAACTGTCTTTGCGAGCGGGTTATTATGAAATGGTTGATGTATTAATTTGGAAATAACCCCATTACCCCTATGGAGAATAAAAAATCACCTAATGGCCCATTTGGGTCCGGAAAATACGGACCAATGTTTTCTGTCTTTCTTCTCTCTAACTTCAACACTTGATGCCCCGCTGCGCCCTTTCAAAGAATACAAAATAAAACATGTTACTTTTATTAGATGATTCGTTATGCCCTTTCCCATGTTGTTCCCAGTGTGCCGCTTTTATTCGTTCTTTTTGTCGACTGGGATCTCTGGAATAAGAGCTATATTGTAAATCTGACATGGCAGACGATTACGCTAGCGGCAATATTAAATTTGTTTGTTGTATTGTTTTCAATTTGCATTTCGCGGATGTATCTTCGACACACAGACCACCCGGTGAATCAGGGTATCCTTGTGGGTATCGGAATTGTAGCGATAACCTTTGCGGTATCTCTCTTGTCAAATGAATTTATCGAGGACGAACATCCCTCCATATGGAAGAGAAACGAGGAATTACTGGCCGTTGTGATATTCTCATTCGCGGGTGCACTTTTCACAAGCAACGACAACTTTGGCGAGTTTGCGCAGCGGTTCGTTGGAACTCTGTCCGCACTAATCACGGGGACTTGTCTAATGGCGTATATAAATATAGACGAGAGAAATGGTCCTTCGTATGTTCTTCTATACAATTCATTTTTTCTGGGTGTTTCACTCGTTTTTTTGATTCTAATGAAATAAAGAAGGCGGTTTTTAAAATCGAAAATAAATAAATAAATGCATTTTGTATTGATATTTTGGCCTTTGACCTTATTGTTGGCATGTGACCACTAAACAAGTTGGTTACTTCGATTGTGGAAAATGACACCTATAAATCCAGTCAAAGTAAAAATAAAAATATATGCGGCAGAGGAAAATAATATAATACAAAGTGCGATCAAACACCCAACTGCAATAAAGACCCGTATATACCATCAGCTACTTTATTGCTGTATATATGCGTCGCATGGGCTTTGTATTTTTTTTGAAAATAAATATATAGCTTGCAAGCAAACGTTCATTTAAAAAAATACACTGGCCTCAAAACCCCATCTGAGAAAGAAAAATGTTCATCTTTTCATCCCGCGTCATGACCACCGTCGACTTGTTTATGAGCATTTCATCTTCGCAGCACATTTTCGCAGTAAATCTAGTTGTTATACACGTGTCTGCCATGTGTGAAAACAAACGAACAATCTTGTTTTTCTCTTCCTCGGTGAACGCGGTGTAGCGCAAGTCTGTCTCCATCCGCTGTATGTGAATGCCAGATTTGCACTGACTCCAAATCTCATCTATGGACATGTCCCAAAACATGGGCTTTATGTGGAGCAACTCGTACAGGACGATGCCCGTCGACCACACGTCCACCTTTTCGCCGTACCGGTATCCCGCCGGCGCACGCATAAGCTCAAATGCTCGATATGGCACAGAGCACACATAGTGCGGACTGACGTAGAACAAGTCAGACGAGTTATTCAGACGCAAATCCACGGCGTTTCCCAAGTCACACAGCTTCAAATTGGTCCCAGATGCCGTGCACAAAATATTGCTGGGTTTGATGTCGCCGTGGAGAATGCTGTGCTCGTGGAGCCACCCGCACCCTTGCATAATGTCTCTCATTTGGTTGCTAATTTCCTTGTATGAGATGCGCTTCCTGTGGCGCAAATAGTTTAAAAGACTCGTGTCCATCTTTTCAAGTAGGGTTGCCGTTGTTATGTGGCCCAAGTGCGAGAATGACACGTCGATGATACAGTGGCCAAACCATTCTACCACGCACGGGCTCCATGAATTTGTCCGGCGCACAAGCTGGGTGTATATGTAGCACTCGTTGCTTGGAGCAGTGCCCTTGGATGACACACACACGTCTTCTCGCTTGTAGGCATACTTACGGCCAGAGCCATCCCTTGCCTGTTTGGGATAACATTGTTACCTAGCTGTGTTTACAGAGCTCAAACAAACCAACCTCAAATACGGACGCAAATGTGCCCTGGCAGAGGCCAATCTCAACCTCGTGGAGCTCAAGATTGTATACCGTGCGTTTGCCATTTCGCAAAAATTCAAATCTCATCTGTTTTTAATTATATATACCCCATAATATTTACAAGAATACAGACCTCGCCATGGCGGACTACAGCGTACGCAATAGGATAATTGGTGTTGCTGTTGTTTGTTTCGTCATGATAATTATCACAATTGTTCTTTCTGCGACTATACAGGCTAGTGGCGATCCTCCTGCTACAACCACAACTACCACAACAAATGCACCCATCACCCCAACCGCCAATCTGACAACTGTGGCCGCGAGGTGAAATTCTGTTTTTGAAAAAAATGTTAACAATATTGTTTTTTTTGTTTTGTGAACAAAATAGAAAACAAAATGTCGTTTTTCTCCAGTTACCTGGCCACGTCTTACAACGCGCACAAAAATGGCTCTTCGACCATGGGCTCCCAGAGACCACTAGAGTCGGCCGCCGCGGCGCACACAACGGCTGGGCACGAAGGGTCGGCGTATCACTACAAGGATAACCGGGGTAACGGGGCCGTGGCCGTGTGTGGCAATGGCGGCCATCAGAACAGAAACACGAGCATCTACCCCCAGTCTGTCGACAAATACAGTATCAACGAACGAGACACCGTTCTTATTTCAACCCTGGCCCAACTTCGGCGGAACTACGGCCCATACAAGCGCGCGTGCGGTGTGTCTGCATTAAATGGAATTTCCGATCCACAATTAAAAACTCGCCCAACTACATACGCCGGAGCCCGCCTGGCTGCCCGTAGAAATACGCAGAGCTACAGACCCTTTGGGACGGCACAAAGCGCCGCGCTGTCGCAGTATATTCTAAATCCAGCCGCAAAGGACGACAAGAAGTGTGCGCTGGTCAACACCACGGGAAATGCGTCGACGCACTTTACCACTTATATTGATGGGGGCCGTTCTTGTGTTACGGCTGGGACTATGCTGCGCGCCGAGTTTCCCGAGCCAATGCACCCCGACTTTTACACACCGGCGGACGGGATGGCCGAATTCCCAGTCGACTTTGACTGGGCAAGCGTGGTGACGGAGGTTCCGGCGCAGGAGGCGGGTGTTGTCCGCCCCGTTTTTGTCCCCATTGAGGAAAATATGGCCAAGGACGCTCGACGGATGTATCACGACATCCACGACTTTGCCCTTCTTTCATTGGCGGACTGTACCGACAACCCGGCAAAATCAGGGCTGCAGCTCCCACAGGCGACGGAAAAAATGTGCAAATTTTTAGTGCATCACGCACACTCGGTTTCTCCTCTGAACCTGTTTTTCACTTTAGCGAGAGGCGTGACAACAGGGATTACAGTTGATGGAATGGACATAACAAACGAAATCAAAAGAGATATCAATGCGGAGGCTCTGCGTTACGGCAACTTGGTCCAAACGACGACTAACCCTGCGATTGTAATTTTGATGGTTGAGAGTGCATATAAGATGTTAAAGGGTAGAACTACAATGACGTTTGACATAGACGGCCAAATGCATTATTTTTATGATTTCGGTGATAGTTTGCTGGAAGCCGTGTTTGGCTCCGTGCTGGAGGCTTCCAGTATTTATACCACGCTGAATCCCCATCCGATGGAGGCTCTTGATGGCGCAAACAAGGGCGAGCATGTATACGTGAAGGTTGGAAACAACTAAAGTGTTTTACAACTGCAGGAGACTCGTTTAAATGTCTGATATAAAATTCATACAAGCAGAGGGTGTATACAGAAATGAAAATCTATTTACAAACACCAAGATTCTCATTCATTTATTAGATTCAAACACGAGCACACCATTCTTTTATCAGATCCAAGCACGCCATTGGTTAGACTGCACACAAGATTCTCATTCATTTATTAGATTCAAACACAAGATCCCCATTCTTTTATCAGATCCAAGCACGCCATTGGTTAGACTGCACACAAGAATCTCATTCATTTATTAGATCCAAACACAAGATCCCCATTCTTTTATCAGATCCAAGCACGCCATTGGTTAGACTGCACACAAGATTCTCATTCATTTATTAGATTCAAACACAAGATCCCCATTCTTTTATTAGATCCAATGCATCGTGTGTGTGTGGTTTTTTTGCTTCTAGTGGCTTTAGCTCGGGGGATTACGGTAAGCGAGAATTCGACCGTCCAGATTTTTGCGTGCAGTGCGTGGCCGAATGTGACATGTGCGGTCGACGAGCAGGAGATACTGCTGGCGCGCAAAAGCATCGTTGTGAAGAATGTGGGCACGGACCCAGGTTTGCACGACGTCTTGTTTTCGCTTGAGACGGTGCCTTATTTCGAGTACGGGTTGATTCCCAATATTGAGGCGACGCAGAACTATCTTTCACAGTCTCTTCTGGGGCTGAGCGAGACGAATGTCATCCAGGGCAACGGCAAAATGTCCGATTATATTTTTTTGGGTGATGTGGAAGAGGTGCTGATAGAGTATGAATTTGACCCCAGCAAACAAAACACCCTGCTCGCCGGAACCAACACCACGATACGGAGCAAGGCAAACTATCCCGTTTTATACAACTGCCCGCAAACAGAGTTTGGGTTTATGCAGAGCAAGGATGACTACGACAGCCATCGAGATCGGTGCCTCGAGTTCCCCGGGAAAATGCTGTGGTCCAAACCGTCCATAACGTGCGAGTATGTGTCTGAATGCCCGATTAGCGGGGCACGGTGGATCATTGAGGGTGAAGATGACATATGGATCGACGATTTGTTCATTGTCCCTGGTCTTTTCCAGGTATTTATACCCAACAACACGGTGTCTTCCCTGGCCAAAAAAACGGCGCGGCTTGGGTTTGACTCTTCGTCGTCAACAATGATGACAACACAGATTCTCGATAAAAAGGAGTGCCTCGAGGGCGTTTGCGTGAATACCCTGGTCGTCGACACCAGTTTAGACGAAAAATACAAGGACGCCTCCGGTAAATATCACATTCCTCTCATGTATGTTGGCACAGAGAGCCTTGGGGGGCTTGCATGGTTGCATGTCTTAGACGGCGCGAGCAGCCAGGTCGCAATTTCGCCCAAGCACGACACGCAGGATCTGCAGGTTGCCCTGATGCCAGTTTTAATCTGCGTTGCTTTTTTCGTGTTCATCTTGTATAAATTTGCGGTTCCCGAGGAGGAGTGGAGCCGCGAGATGGCAACAAAAATCATGATCGCGCGCCACGCTGTCCTTACCGTCTTCATCGGCCTGACACTTTACGTCTCTTTTACGGGGCTTCTCGGGCGCCAAATTTTTACGTTGGTGGGCGATGTGTCGTACACACAGGCGCTAATCATTGAATTCATCGAAATAGTTTTGCAGGTAATTGTATGGGCTATCCACGGAATAATAGCCTTTGTCTATGTTTCGCAATATAAAGGAGAGGCGTACTCTGAAAAACTGAAAATGATAAAATGCATGGACGCAATCGGAGAGACGCTGTTTATTCTTGCATCGGTCAATATTGGCATTTGCAGCGATATTGACAGCCTCCCGGTTATTTTCATTATGATTATCATCATTGCGATATATTCCTTGTGTATCAGCACTACACGCCTCATGGAACTGTATGAATACAAAATTGTTCGTCGACGACACACTACAAAAGTCTCTATTTTTTACTATATTTCCATGCTTATTTTTTTGTGTGTGGCATCTACGTTTACCACAATTGTGTTTAATCCTCTGGTGTCGCAGGACTACTCACTGAGAAGAAACGAGTGGCTCGCCGCTTTTGTTATTACATATTTCCTAGTTTGTGTGTCGGCGTGCGGAAAGACAATTTTTGAAGCATACAGTGAATGATTTTATCTCCAACCATTTACATCAAGACGATGAGTATCGAGTGGGGTTTTGTAGTGAGCACCATCCTGTGTGCACTTGCCGGTGGTAGTTTTCTTGTGCTCCTCTCGGTGTGTACACGGATGGGGCACCGACGCAAATCACGAAGAGAGATTACCCGAGAGGAAATCATCGAAGCTATATTAGACGAAGTTGGCGTCAATGTACAAGTATCAGAGACAAATGCCAGCCTGCGCAATAGAAAGAGACCACGAAAATCTGGATGGGTTTCTGGGGGGCGGTTGCAAATCGTCGATAAAGAGGTGGATGCCTCGGGTGCGTCCAAAAACAGCAGCTCGGACGAAGACGACGAAGACGATGCCAACAGCAAGCACACAGAGCCAGCAGACAGCAGCTCGGACGAAGACGACGAAGACGACGCCAACAGCAAACGTACAGGGCCAGCAGACAGCAGCTCGGACGAAGACGAGGACGACGATGCCAACAGCAAGCACACAGAGCCAGCAGACAGCAGCTCGGACGAAGACGAGGACGACGATGCCAACAGCAAGCGCACAGGGCCAGCAGACAGCAGCTCGGACGAAGACGAGGACGACGATGCCAACAGCAAACGCACAGAGCCAGCAGACAGCAGCTCGGACGAAGACGAGGAAAACAAAATTCATTAAATACATGTATATGTTTATTCACGGTGTAATATTTTTGGCGCTATTTTATCTTCCGGTCTGGGATTCAGTTTTAAGCACTCGTCAATGTCCAAAGAGGGCGGAAGACTGTAGTCGACCAAGGACGCAAGAAACTCGTCAAACTCTGATTGTGTCCACGCTGGGATTCCACTTGTGATGATTTTTTGTACGACGGACAGTGTGGATTGCTCATACGAATTTATCGCAGAGTCTCTTTTGGGTGTTTGTGCGATGAAATAGAGGGCACTCATGCATTTACTTGTTTCTGGGGTGTTTATTGCATCCTCCGAGCTGTTGTTGTTTAGCCACAGATGTAGATCTGGCTTGCGTATGGCAAGAATAAGCAGCTGTGCCAATGCGCAGTTCATGTTCCGCTCCACGCTGCTCCGTAGCGTCAGATACAGTGTTCTCGAATCATCACAGTACTCGGGGAAAATGTTGAGATTATTCCAGAGCGCTGTTATCCCCCTCCCGTTTTGTATAATTTTCAGTAGTTTCTTATATCTGACGGCGATGTCTTGGTATGTTGTATTCGCGTTGTATACACTTTTCTCCTTGTATTCGTCGCAGTAGTTACTCACAAACATTGTCCACCAAATAAACAGACCCTCGATAAATTGGATAAACTCAAACATGAATCGCTCGGAGATAAAAATGGGAAGGTTCTCGTCATGGGGCTTGTTTGTCCATTTTGTCATCTGGGCCTTTTTCACGAGAGCCCAGGCACACTTGATTGAATTTTTGTTTTGCTCGTCGTTGTAGTGCGTATCTTGGCACTCTGGGTTGCGGCACTTTGAAAACAAATACGACTCTACATCGTCGATCAGCTTGAGTGCATGGCTTATATACAACATGGATTTGTGTGCCACTATAACGTTGGTCGTCATGTAATATCTGTTAAAGGGAATCACCCGTTTATCTGTTTTGTTCGTTATCTCTCTGTGTTGAAACTTACGGCCCGGTGTAGGACTGGAGAATCGAATCGCGAACAGCATATTTGCGTAGAACGGCCATGTCTATTGTATTTTCTTTTTTTTCTCGAACAAGCCACAAAAACGGCTTATCACTGGATAAGATGCTCAGGAGCGGGCGAGCGTGTGTCTTGGAGGAAAGAAGTCGAGTATAAACCATTTCCCTTTGGTAGCCCCGCGCTTCCTTTGCGGTTTCATATGCGTTTTGGTTTGGAAAGACAAAAATCGTGTGCCACTCCGTGAATGACGTCGGGATGAACATTTTTGTTCTGTTTTTATGTTCGGTAAGCATAGAGTTGCCCGTTACGTTATATTTTGATACAACTGACATCATCGCCACATCACAAACAGTATATGAATCACATTACAGCTCGCCAAAGAATGACCAGCAACAAAATCAAAAAAATGTGGGATTCTATCCTTGCCGACAAACGCGTCGCTCTTTCCCAGCCTGACATGTTTCCGCGTATCATGAAAAATGCCGCCATGGCTTGCGGCGGAGTTATGGTTCTAATGGGGATTTTTGTTTTCATGTTTGGACAATCGTCGTGTGCAATCGGAGACAACCTGCAATTCAGCCAACATTCGGCCAATTCGTTCTCCCCATCGGTGATGTGCGGCGTGACAGATTTGCTTTATGGCATCTACCTATTCTTTATAGCAACATCATTGCATGCATCGCTGGAAGATAATATTAATCATGGTGTAAGTTTAGAAGTTTTATATGCATAAACAGAAACATCGCCCGCTACAACCTATATTCCAACCACCCAAATTCAGATCCACCGCCGGCACTGGACTGCCTGTGGTTTGTTCCAGTCTATCTACATGGCTGCTCTGGCCTGTTCTCTGGGCTCAAAAGACGTGTCCACCTGGGTGTTGGTTGCTTGCAACTACATCGCCATCCCACACTTTCATCTGTTGGCGGAAATTGCCAAGGAAAGTAAATTGTGCAACCCAAATGCATTTTATGTGTTTGGAGTTCTGATCAATACTGTTGTTCTCACCGTCATATTTGTATACATGGACAGTGTAGACGGTTTTCTAATTTTTAGCTGCACAGTCATCGCCTTCTTGGATATCGCGGAGAATATTGTGTTTATAATGGAATCGACCGTGTCTCTTTTGCCGCCCAGGCCAATTATCGTCTTGACTTCTTTCGTAAAAACTACGCTTATATTTGTGTTTGTATCAATCGTGAGTCTGTATAAATGCTCGTATTAATTTTTTTTATCTTTTCCTTGAAATAATTGAAAATAGAGCATGGACATTTTTCACAAATTTATTCTTGATCACGAAAAGGGCTGCATTGTTTTCTCCACCGATAAATCAAACCCCATATCTGCAACACCCGGTGTGTGTGTCAGAGAAATCTACGCCCTACAATCTTATAACGTCGCCGATACGCTGACAGACAGTAAGCTATTTTTGTCTCTGCCTGAAAATAATCTGACTCTCCGCGATGCCGCTGACTTTGTTTTCAAGGCTGGCGTAAAATCAACGCACACTTTTCGCGTAATATGCAAATACAGCCCTAGTCTATGGATATCACGAGGCACCGAAACGTCCACTCCAGTCTGTTTGATCGTATTTTGGAACCACGAAAAACAACTACTCGCATCTGGGACGCCAACCCTCCCAGGCACAACCTCTGCGTCCTACGAGGCCATCGCAGAATGGACCAAGCACAACAAAATGCTCATATCAGAAGACTACGTCACATTGCACCAGCTCAGTGCCCACAAGCAAACAACCGATCCAAATGTCACAGATACTTGGTGTTTTAAAGAAATATATCATTATATCTTTTTGTTTAAAAAAAAAATTTCATTACCGCAATAACTCCTCCAGCCGCACTCAAAATTGTTATGACCGAACTCGAGTACTCAACAATCGGGTCCACATATCTGCTGCGCAGCGATACTCCAAAGAAATAGACATATCTACTCACAAACTCCTTGCTGGCGCGTATGTCGCCACATAACTCTGACAAATTATCTGGAAAAATAGCCTCCACCTTGCACGTATCCGTGTCTTCCAGCACTTGATAGCCATCATACGTAATTTTTGCATGTATGCTCTCCACATACATAAATATAGCCAACGCGACAGTCATCCCCAAAACAATCCTCGACCTGGCATTTGGAAACATGCCCCCAAAAAGTTCCCTCGAGAGGCGCACAAAATTTTTTTTTCCGTTGATCATCTTTTTTTTTTCAAAAATTTTTTTTTCAATTTTTTTCTGTGTGTGTGAAAAATTGCCAAACCACAAAACCCACAAAACTCGAAAATTTTTGGCGGGAAAAATTTCGACTTTTTTGGATTTTGTAACGGTCACTTTTTTTTTTAAGGGGGGG
>Ga0255767_1000480_pt1 | contig 36340 bp, 35 predicted proteins | sample 071ome_24_FD_179967 | JGI IMG/M metagenome (GOLD analysis project Ga0255767, IMG submission 179967) | Coastal salt marsh microbial communities from the Groves Creek Marsh, Skidaway Island, Georgia - 071402CT metaG (version 2) | ecosystem: Environmental > Aquatic > Marine > Intertidal zone > Salt...
CCTTCTTAAGTCGGGAGCAGACGCAAATTTGGCCGAAGAATGCGCACAAGAAGTTATGGTAACCGTTTGGAACAAAGCACATCTCTTTGATCCAACACGTGCCAGCGCGGCCACCTGGATCTTTACGATTGCACGAAATAAGAAAATTGACGCCCTTCGGAAAGCGTCCCGTCCAGAGCCGGACGAACTTCCTTGGGGACCAGATCACGAACCTGATCAGGCGGATGTGATCGCCCTACAACAGGAAACAGACAGACTGGGTCGCGCACTTGCCGAACTCCCAGAGAAGCAGCGCAAGTTGGTTGAGCGTGCCTATTTTGGCGACCTAAGCCACCGAGAACTTGCAGATGAAACCGGGCTTCCCCTTGGCACAATCAAATCGCGCATTAGATTGGCGTTGGAGAAGCTAAGACACTCAATGAGCTGATAATGACACCGCAACCGATTACACATCATATTGATGACGCACTTTTGATGGCCTATTCGGCGGGCACCCTGCCCGAGGCCTTTTCACTGGCAATTGCGACGCACATCAGTATGTGCGATGAATGTCGCGCAACTCTCGAAAGCTTCGATGCCGTCGGCGGACAAGTGATGGAGGATCAATCCCCAGTCACTATGAACGACGATGCATTTGCCAAAACCATGGCGAAGGTTGGAAAACAATCAATCCAACGACCAAAACCCGCAAATGATATCCCCGCTGTCTTGGCAGGATATATTGGCGGGGCGCTGGATGATGTTGAATGGCGCACCCTTGGCGGTGGCATTAAACAAAAAATCATCTTGACAGAGCGCGATGCTACGGCTCGGTTGCTGTATATCCCTGCTGGACAATCCGCACCTGATCACGGACATTCAGGAATGGAATTGACCCTTGTCCTGCGCGGCGCGTTCATGGATGAGTATGGTCATTACCGTGCGGGTGACATTGAAATCACAGATGACTCGGTTGAACACACCCCCATCGCAGATATGGGCGAAGATTGCATTTGTTTGGCGGTGACCGAAGCCCCTATTCGATTTACCAGCATCTTCTACCGCGCTTTGCAGCCGTTCTTTAAAATCTAACGGCGATCGAGGTTATCAAGGAATTGATCGCGCAACGTTTCTGATGTTGCGATCAATCCTTTCGACTGGGGTTTTGGGTTATTAAACTGTACGGCGTTTCCCGTGCGATCACACACAACGCCACCCGCCTCTTCAACGATCAATACGCCTGCGGCCACATCCCACTCCCATGTGGGGCGTAGGGTGATCATCCCGTCGAATTTGCCCTCGGCCACTGCGGCCATACGATAGGCAAGAGATGGACGGTGATGCCGATCAAAGCCGGGTGCCGAGCCATGCATCCAATGACCAGAGGTCATAACGGCGCGATTTGCCAAAATCCGTGCGTTTTCAACATGATCTACGCCTTGCACCTGCATGCGGATATCCCCTACAAATGCCCCAGCGCCACGTGCCGCGCGATACATGATATTTGTCGCTGGCAGATACACAACGCCTGCAATCACCTGTCCGTTTTCAACCACGGCGATGGAATGCGACCATGTTTTTTCACCCGCCATGAAACTGCGCGTACCATCTATTGGGTCGATGATAAAACACCTGTCCTTGGTTAAACGTGTGGCATCATCTTGGGTCTCTTCGGACAACCATCCATAGCTTGGCCGTGCGCCCGTTAGCATGTCGTGCAACAGGTCATTCACGGCCAAATCGGCCTCGGTCACGGGGCCTGCATCCTCGGGTTTATCCCAATGCTGAAACGATCCCTCCCAATAGGTCAGGGCCAATTCGCCCGCCTTGCGTGCCGCCTGTTCCAAAAGGGTGAGATCAGCTACCGGCAAGCGTCATGCCCTCGATCAACAGCGATGGAACAACACGCGACAAATGCGTCCGTGCATCATTAGCGGGGACAATACGTTTTAACATATCGACCAAATTCCCCGCGACGGTCAATTCGCTAACGGGATAGGCGATTTCACCATTTTCAATCCAAAACCCTGATGCGCCGCGCGAATAATCCCCAGTATTCGGGTTGATCGTCGATCCAATCATCGAAGTAATCAATAGACCGCGCCCTAGATCACGCATCAGCTCTTCTTTGGTTTTCTGACCTTGGGTCAGCGATACATTCCATGAGGACGGAGACGGCGCCGAGGACACGCCCCGCGTGGCATTACCTGTGCTTCGCAGTCCCAATTTACGCGCGCTTGCCAAATCCAATGTCCAGCCCGTCAAAACGCCATCATCCACAATAACACGTTTTGATGTTGCCAATCCCTCCCCATCAAAGGCGCGTGATCCGTTAACGCGCGGGCGGTGAGGGTCCTCGATCAATGACATACCGTTAGGCAAAACCTGTTCGCCCAATAAATCCTTGGCCCAACTTGATCCACGCGCAATCATTGCGCCATTGGTTGCGCCCAATAGATGCCCGATTAACGAGGATGAAATGCGTTCATCAAAAATGATTGGGTAGCTGCCCGTTTTTGGTTTTTGCGGGTTTAGGCGTTCTACCGCACGCGCGCCCGCCTGTGCGCCAATTTCTTCTGGGCTGCGCAAGTCGGACTGAAATATGCGGGTATCTGCATCATAATCCCGCTCCATCCCTGTGCCTTCACCTGCAATCGCAACCGCAGAGGTGGATCGCCCTGTATAGGCCACACCCCCTGCAAACCCATTACTTGTCGCCATGAAAACATCCGAAGCGGAATATCCCGCGGCGGCGGCATCCATTTGCGTGACGCCTTCAACGGCCATTGCGGCGGCCTCGGCGCGGCGCGCGTCCTCTTCTAATTCGGCCGCTGTGGGTTCTGGCGTGTCATCAGCCATTTCCAAATTCAACTTATCATGCGCTTGGGATAACTCTGATGCGTCTGCCAAACCTGTATAGGGGTCCTCTGGTGCTTCTTTGGCCATGGCAACGGCACGTTCCGCCATGGTTGCGATTGTGTCAGGGCGTACATCTGATCCCGAAACAATCGCGCTGCGCTGCCCAATAAAGACACGCAAACCAATATCAACACCTTCTGAACGTTCGGCGTGTTCTAACGCGCCATTTCGCACATCAATTGAAACAGAGGTGCCTTGGGCCGCGACGGCATCCGCCTGATCTGCGCCCGCCGCCTTGGCAGCATCCAGCATATGGTGGGTCAAATCAGATAGGGAATTTGGGGTTCGGGTCATGGCATCCTCATTATCACTGGCCAAGAGGTAATGTTTCGCCCCTGCGAAAGCAAGCAGTCGCGCTTGGGTTTTTCGAATGATCAGAACTCCGTTGGTGATCATGCGCTAAAAACACCGCTGCGGTTTTGTGCTTTTCATTCCGGGAAAATTCGCGAAGTGTGGGAAAAACGCATGAGGACAGAGATGGAAAAAGTTGCACTAATCACAGGGGCTGCTCGCGGCATAGGCAAAGCAACCGCCGAGTTATTTTTGGAAAATGGATATCACGCAATCCTGCTCGATCGGGATAAAGAGGCTTTGATGGAAACGCATCAGGCATTGGAAAACACCAGCGCCTATTTATACGATGTGTCAAACCCACAGGCAGGCGGTGAAATCGCTGCGCGTATTTCATCCGAACACGGGCGCTTGGACGCATTGGTGAACAATGCGGGGGTTGCTGATTTTGGCCCGATCGAAGAGCATGACCAATCCAAATGGCGCCGCGTGATGGAAACCAATTTGGACGGCGTCTTTTACATGACACAGGCCCTGACCCCGATGTTAAAAGAAACCCAAGGAGCGATTTTGAACATCGCTTCAATCTCGGGCCTACGCGCCTCGACCTTGCGGGTGGCCTATGGCACGTCTAAGGCCGCCGTTGCGCATTTGACCAAGCAGCAGGCCTGTGAATTGGGGGAGTACGGAATACGCGTGAACTGTGTCGCGCCGGGCCCCGTGAAAACCAAACTGTCGATTGCCGTTCATACGCCAGAAATCATTCAGGCCTATCACGATGCTGTACCGCTTAATCGTTATGGCAGTGAACGGGAATTGGCAGAGGTGATTTATTTCCTCTGCTCGCCTAAGGCGTCCTATGTCACAGGACAGGTCGTGGCCGTTGATGGCGGGTTTGAGGCGACGGGTGTGGGCCTACCTGCCTTACGCGATTGACGTGTTAGCGCATGCGCTGACCGTTGACGTAAATGCCGCCATTTGAACGCACCTCGACCTCGGATGTCAATTCGTCTTCGCCCGTTGCAACAAAGCCCATGCCCAATCCCATGCGGATCGGCATCAATTGATCAGGTTGTAACAATCCTGCCTCGATCAATTGATCAAAGACTGAATTCAATCCGCTAACCACAATGTTTGCTTCGCCCTCGGGGCGTGGCATACCGTCAAATGTTTGCAGATCGTTCATATCAAAGGTGAAATCACCCGATCCTTTGGCCACAGCGCCCAGCGCAGACACCAACAGCTCATTCAAACCAAAGCTTTCGATGGATCCAAACTGCATCGGATCCTGTTCCATCAATTCTTCGATATTGGGATCAATCAAATCGCGGTCCAAACGGACGCCCGCACTTAGATCAACAATCAAATCAATGGGTGCGCGATCCAACTGACCTGTGGGATCAAACATCGCCCAGATCGTGTCCGAAATTCCCAAACCCAGATATTCCAAACCAAAATGCACCTGCTGCACCTCAGGTGCGGCGGAAAGAGGGATATCAATATCATAGGCAATTTTTTCAATACTGCCTGACAAGGGCAGCGGAATTTCCGCAGGGACAAAGGCGTTAAAAGCAATGTTATTGATGTCGGCGCTGACGGAGGCATTCCCATTGTCAATGTTCACATTGGATGAGGCTTTATCAGCGGCAAAACTGACATTAAACACTTCGCCCTCGACATTACCTTCCATTTTGAATTCCATACCGTCCAAGGCTGAGTTAGCGCGTAACCCGCCGCCCGCCGTTAACTCGGCTAAAATTTCATCAGGTGTGCCTTTGAAATTAACGGTCTGGAACCCTTCGTTCATTAAGCCTCGCATCCTGGCAGATGCCGATAAATCTATATCCTCAGCAGGCGTGACGATTGTCATATCAAAGGCCATTTCCCCCAAGGATTGAACAGATTGTTGATGCCCATTGCCCATGTACATCATATTCGACATGGCGTCGTTCATGCTTAGCGCAAATTCAACGGTGGCCTCAGCCGGATCATAATCAGGTGCGATCAGTTCGATCAATTTAAGCTCTGCGCTTGCGATATTCCAGGTTTGGATCAATGTATCGTCAACCTCAGAATAAACGCCCATATCTCCACGCACAGAATACGATAGGCGCGCAGTTAAATCGTCTTGGCCTGCGACTTTTGCAACGATTTCTTGGTAATCGGGTTGTTGGACATGAACTTTGCCACCCTTTTCCAACAGAGACCAGCCATCCATAGATACAATAAACGTTTCGTCGGCATCGGGAACGTAAAACGTAAAACGCACATTTGAAATGTTCAGGCTGTCACCATCTCGTGTTGCCAGCGCAGTGATGGACCCTCCTGCCTCTTCGATCAACTCAATGGTCTGTGCCCACACGCGATCTGCCGTTAAATCGGCAACTGCGGCCGATGCACCAAATAGACCAACCAAACACGCGGTGTATGAAATTGAACGTTGAAACATCAAAAACCCTTCCTTCGTAGATGCGTTGAATTTGTGACAGTTCATCGCGTTGTTCAAGGGGTTGCATGGTTTTCCCGCCATGTGCCATGGTCGGTACACCCATATTGACCAAGGATGATGCAATGGATTTATCAGGAAAAACCGTTTTGATCACAGGTGCCAGTCGCGGGATTGGCGAGGTAAGCGTTGCCGAATTTGCCGATGCGGGCGCTAACGTGGTATTAACCGCGCGGTCAAAGGCCGGAATTGATCGCATCGCCATCCCCTTTGGTGATCAAGCACTGGCCATTGCGGGGGATATCGCGGAGCCTACATTTGTGACGGCCCTGATTGATCAAACCGTTGCGCATTTTGGGGGGCTGGATGTTGTCATCAACAATGCCGCGGTCCTGCATCCCATTGCGCGGGTCGAGGATGCAGACATCGACGCATGGTCCAAATTGATCGACATTAATGTCAAAGGGGTGTTTTATGCGGCCAAAGCGGCCCTGCCCCATATGATGAAATCAGGCGAAGGCATCATTTTGACCGTTAGTTCGGGGGCCGCGCATAATCCATTAGAAGGGTGGAGCGCCTATTGCGCATCTAAAGCAGCGGCCGCCATGATGACCCGCAGTTTGCATCTGGAATATGGCTGGCATGGAATTTCATCCATGGGTCTATCGCCCGGCACCGTGGCCACCCAGATGCAGCGTGACATCAAGGCCAGCGGTATTAATCCCGTCAGTGAATTGGAATGGAGCGATCACGTCCCTCCCTCTTGGCCCGCCAAGGCAATGGTTTATATGTGTGAAAACGCGAAACAATTTGAGGGACAGGAATTGGCCCTGCGTGATCCTGACCTGCGCAAGGCAATAGGTGTTGAATGATTAATGTTGATAAAACCAATCCTGCTTGGGTCGTCACCCTAAACCGACCAGACAAGGCAAACGCCCTGACCGAACAAATGTTGATCGATTTGCGTGACACAGCCCGCGATGCGAAAGACGCGCGTGGGTTAATCCTAACAGGCGAGGGCAAGGTTTTTTCCGCAGGTGCCGATTTGGATGCGGCCCGTGCAGGACTTGCCACATCGCCATTATGGGAGGAGTTGTCAGGGGCCCTTGCCGATCTGCCTTGTATGAGCATTACCGCTCTTAACGGCACGCTTGCAGGTGGTGCAATGGGGATGGCACTAGCCTGCGATATGCGGATTTCGGTGGCAAATGCAAAATTCTTTTACCCCGTGATGAAACTTGGCTACCTACCCCAACCGAGCGACCCAATACGAATGCGCAACCTAATTGGCGCCGCACGCACCAAAATGATCCTGATGGGTGGTCAGAAAATTTTGGCGGATGAGGCGCTGTCCTTTGGCCTGATTGATCGCATCGTTGATCCTGCCGATCTGCTAGAGCATGCCCATGCTCTAATAGCCGATAGTGCAGCTGCAAATCCAGAACATTGCGCGGGGATTAAGGGGATGATTGGTGCACATTAATCCCTGTGGATGTTTATCGTTTACGGCGCCCGCCTGTAGTTTTTGATAAGAACTCCGGGGGGCGTTTTGCGACCCACTGAAAAAACTTGGCCAAGCGCGGGTGCGCGCGCAGCGCATCCACCGATGCGTAAGAACGTGCAAGCTCTGCCTCAGACAACGTGGCGTGAATTTCTTTGTGGCAAATATGGTGAATAAGGATCGTTGGACCGCCTTTTCCGCCCTTAAGCTTGGGGATCAGATGGTGCAAACTTTGCGGTGCAGTTGGTGGAATTGGGCGTTCACATAAGGGACACACTGTATCGTTCATCTCAATTGCCTAATTATCAAATCCCTCGTTTTGCTATCAAAATATGATTTAGGTGCGGAATCAAGGGGTGTAAAATATAGAATTCGATCAAATGCTGTCGTTCGTTCAGCGGGCGTTATCATTGGCAGTACTGGGATTGGATATTGCCTCGGCATGGTTTCTAATCCCTGCGGCTTGGTCTCAGTTTATATTTTTGATAGTGGCATATAATTGGGCAAAGGGATTGATGGCGGTAAAAACAAATAGACGTCCGATATTCTTTTTGCCATCTAGAATACAATGAAAGAAAACGATATCAAAATCCTACACCCACATCGTGTGGCCGAGTTCAAAAATGTGCCGGGTATACCAGAGGAATGACAAAAACAGCATTGGTGATTGGGGGTGGTCCCGCGGGTTTGATGGCAGCCGAGCAGCTGGTCAATGCAGGGCTATCCGTTACCATCGCCGAGGCAAAACCAACCTTGGGTCGTAAATTTTTGATGGCGGGAAAATCGGGTTTAAACCTAACCAAGGACGAACCCATTTTGTCTTTTTTGCCCCATTACTACGATGCCCGAAGGCACCTTGATCCGATGATTGCACCCTTTGGCCCGCGCGAGGTGAAAGAGTGGGCAGAAAAGTTGGGTCAACAAATTTTTGTCGGCACATCAGGACGCGTCTTTCCCAAGGTGATGAAGGCATCCCCCCTCTTGCGCGCCTGGATTGCACGATTGCTCGATGCAGGGGTTACCCTAAAGACAAATTGGAAACTTACACAACTAGAACAACATACCGCACAATTGCAGACACCTGATGGAGCCACAAACATCACAGCCGATGTTGTAATATTGGCTATGGGTGGCGCAAGCTGGGCGCGTTTGGGGTCTGATGGGGCATGGGCCGAACAGTTCGGCCCGATCACACAGTTCCAACCCGCAAACTGCGCCTTTGCGATTGATTGGTCAGACTACATAACTAAATTCTTTGGCACGCCGATAAAGAATATTGCTCTTCGCGCCGGTGAAATGACATCCCGCGGGGAAATCATTGTGTCACGCAACGGCATTGAAGGTGGGGGTATCTATTCTGTCAGTCGAGCACTACGTAACGGAGTTCCATTAACGATTGATCTGAAGCCAGATTGGTCATTTGACCGTGTCAAAACCGCACTGTCAAAACCCCGCGGCAAAGACAGCGAGACAAACCATCTGCGTAAAACCCTAAAGCTTGAGCCAGTAAAGATCGCATTGATGCGCGAGGTTACACCGCGATTATCGCAAGATGCCCAAGCGCTGGCCAAAATGGTGAAATCCCTGTCCATCATAACTCTTGAACCTCGACCCATTGATGAGGCTATTTCGACAGCTGGTGGTATCCCGTGGAACCGATTAGACGCCGGTCTTATGTTACTGGATCACCCCGGAATATTTTGTGCGGGCGAAATGATTGATTGGGAGGCACCAACTGGTGGCTATTTGATCACCGCCTGTTTGGCAACAGGACGTTGGGCGGGTTTGCACGCCGCGCAATATGCGCGGCGTGCATAGTCACATATGATCTAAGGCAAGGCAGCGGCGCGCTTGAATGCATCACGTTCACGCAGGCGTTTTGTGTAAGTTTTGAATGCCTCGTTTTCTAATGGGAATTTGGCGTTATAGGCCCAACCGCCACAATGCGCTAAAATGATGTCTGGAATGGTCATCGTGTCCCCCATTAAATAGGGGCCGTCGATTTGTTCCATCAGACGATCCAACGACCGCGCGAATTCCAATTTCAGGCTTTCTTTCACTGCGGGCACCCGCTCTACTTCGGGCAGGATAAAACTATGACGGGCTGCGGTCCATAAAACAGCATCAATTTCATCATTCACACGGTGCAGCAGCGCGTCCTGTTTTGCGCGTTGAACCGATCCTGCAGGAAAGGTTAACCCACCATGGCGATCTGCTAGAAAGGTTATGATTGCCGCGCTATCGGTGATCAATTCACCCTCGGCAATCAGGGCAGGTAATTTGCCAGTAGGGCTGTGTTCCAACGCTTCCGGTGAACGCACGGCATAGGGTTTGTGATCGTATTCAAGTCCCAATTCTTCCAACGCCCACAATACGCGAAATGTGCGGTTTGTGCGTGATCCAACAACTGTATACATGCTGCTCTCCTCTTCCTGCGATCAGTAAAGTGGTGCAGTGCAGATGTGTCCAGTGTAAATGCAGGTTTGGAACGCAACGTGATCCTAAAATTCAACACATTTCCACCATGGCAGAATCGTCCCAATCCGTGCTAGGGTTTGTGGTATGAAATCATACAACCCCAACATAGGGTACGATCTCCCCGTCATTCGTCAACTGGATGACGCTGCGATTAACCGAATTGCCGCTGGTGAAGTGGTCGAACGACCTGCGTCTGCGGTGAAAGAATTGGTTGAAAATGCTATTGATGCAGGGGCGCATCGCATAACCGTTGATATCGCGGATGGGGGTAAAACGCTGATCCGTGTGGGAGACGATGGTTGCGGGATGAGTGCGGCGGATCTCCCCCTTGCGTTATCCCGTCATGCGACATCAAAAATTGACGGTTCTGACTTGTTGAACATCCATAGTTTCGGGTTCCGCGGCGAGGCGCTGCCATCTTTGGGATCGGTTGGGCGATTATCGATTTCGTCGCGTGCTGAGGGTCAAGATGGTGCTGAAATCACTGTTTCAGGTGGTGAGATGGGGGCCGTCAAACCCGCGCCGCTCAACAAGGGAACAGTGGTAGAGTTGCGTGATTTGTTTTACGCAACCCCCGCACGTCTAAAATTCCTGCGCACGGATCGGGCGGAGGCGCAGGCGATCACAGATATAATAAAACGGTTGGCCATGGCAGAACCCTCAATCGGGTTTCATTTGCGCGATGTGTCAAATGCTGGGTCACGATCAGTATTCCACGTTGATCCGGAAACCGGTGATTTGTTTGATGCGCTCCACAGAAGATTGGCTAAAATTCTGGGGGCTGAATTTGCGGAAAACGCATTAAAAATTGATGCAGCGCGCGATGGTTTTAATCTATCTGGTTATGCGGCACTACCAACGTTCTCACGCGGTGCTGCGGTGATGCAGTATTTTTTTGTAAACGGGCGTCCTGTACGGGACAAACTTTTAATCGGGGCACTGCGCGGTGCCTATGCAGATTTCCTATCGCGTGACCGACACCCGGCTGTCGCCCTGTTTGTGGATTGCGATCCACACCGTGTTGATGTGAACGTGCACCCAGCCAAATCCGAGGTGCGCTTTCGCGAACCGGGCTTGGTGCGTGGTCTGATTGTATCAGCACTGCGCCACGCATTGGGGGAGGCAGGGCATCGCGCTTCGACAACAGTTGCAGGCGCAACATTGGGCGCGATGCGCCCCGAAACGCAGCATCAATCCAACTATCAACTGGATCGCCCCAGTGTCGCGGTGCGCAACATCAGTTATCGGGTACAAGCGCCCGAAAGCTTTGGTTTTGCAGACGGCCCTGCGCCATCTGCCCGCATTGATGAAACTGTAATCGAACCCACCCAAGAACCTTTGCAGACAGATCACCCGCTGGGTGCGGCGCGTGGGCAAGTACACGAAAATTATATTATTGCGCAAACACAGGACGGCATTGTCATCGTTGACCAGCACGCAGCGCATGAACGACTGGTGTACGAGCGTTTGAAGCATCAATTGGCCGAACGTGGCATTGCGGCACAAGCGTTGTTGATCCCCGAAATCATCGAACTTTCCTATGGGGATTGTGCAATGCTGTTGGAATTGGCAGATGAATTTGGCCGTTTTGGCTTAGGTATTGAAGCATTTGGAAATGGCGCAATCGCCGTGCGCGAAACCCCCGCGATTTTGGGCGAAGTCAATGCAAAGGATTTGATCCTAGACCTTTTAGACGAAATCTCGGACTGGGGCAGCAGCCAGTTGATCCAAGAACGGATCGAATCGATTTTATCACGCATAGCGTGTCATGGATCAATTCGATCAGGTCGCCGCATGCGTGCCGAAGAAATGAACGCACTGTTGCGCGAGATGGAGGCAACGCCTCATTCAGGCCAGTGCAACCACGGCCGCCCCACGTATGTGGAACTCAAACTTAGCGATATTGAACGCCTATTTGGACGAACCTAATGCCTCTTGATTTCAATGACCCAACCACACTCCTGATCACTGGCGCGGGGCTGATTGTTTTGTTGGTATTGTTGCTGTCGCTGCGTGCGATTTCACGCTTGACCAAGGCCGCCGAACCGCTCAGCCATCAGATGAACGCCTTGGGACAACGCGTCCAGGCCCTTGGCGAAGGCCAAGAGCGCTTGGCAGGCGGTCTGCATCACGTATCAGAGGCGCAGGCCAAACAACAAACCAGCATGTTGCAATTGATGGAAAAACGATTGTCCGATGTCCAACTGCAAATGAACGAAAATTTGCAAGGTTCCGCTCGTCGAACAGCGCATTCATTGGGTGAATTGCAACAACGTCTGACTGCCATTGACAAAGCGCAGGAAAACATCACGAAACTTTCAGGCGATGTATTATCGCTTCAGGATATTTTGTCGAACAAACAAACTCGCGGTGCCTTTGGCGAAATTCAGTTGAATGATATTGTGTCAAAGGCACTCCCATCAGACAGTTACACTTTGCAGGCAACGCTTTCGAATGGGCGACGTGCAGACTGTTTGATCCACCTGCCAAATCCTCCGGGTCCCATTGTAATTGATAGTAAGTTTCCGCTGGAACCGTATGAGGCGCTGCGTAATGCAACCACCGATTGGGAGCTAAACGAAGCCGCGCGTCAATTACGTACAGCGGTCAAAAAACACATCAAAGATATTTCGGAAAAATATATCATTGAGGGTGAAACCGCAGATGGCGCATTGATGTTTCTTCCATCTGAGGCGGTTTATGCAGAGTTGCACGCCAACTTTTCCGAGTTGGTGCGCGAAGGGTTTACCGCTCGTGTTTGGATTGTATCACCCACCACCTGCATGGCGACCTTGAATACAATGCGCGCCATATTAAAGGACGCGCGCATGCGTGAACAGGCAGGCGCTATTCGCCGGGAATTAGGGTTACTGTATCAGGATGTGGACCGTTTAGGCGCACGAGTTGAAAACCTGGATCGTCATTTTGCTCAAGCCGCTAAGGATATTACTGAAATCAGAATCAGCGCGGATAAAGCGGGTAAGCGCGCCCGCCGCTTGGATAACTTTGATTTCGAGGAAATCAAATCAGACACAACCAACATGTTGGATCAGGATTAGCGCCATTTTAGGGTATCGACTTTTGCTTTGTAAATCCTTTGGATATAGGAACGGGCAAACGATAGGGGATGCGTGAATGGCCCATATAATTGTGGTGGGAAACGAAAAAGGTGGCGCGGGTAAATCCACCGTCACTATGCATATTGCCACGGCATTGGCACGGATGGGACATCGTGTCGGTGTGATTGATTTAGACCTGCGTCAGCAAAGCTTTGCGCGTTATCTGCTTAATCGACAAAAATACCTTGCCGAAACAGAAATGGATTTGCCATCTCCCACGTATTTCCCTTTACCTGACATCGACAAATCAAAAATTCCAGATGACGAAAATATCTATGATCACCGCCTATCTGCCGCTGTTGCCAATGCCAATTCAAACAGCGATTTCATTCTAATCGATTGCCCAGGTTCGCACACCCGCCTGAGTCAAGTTGCACATTCATTGGCGGATACATTGATCACGCCGCTGAACGACAGCTTTGTCGATTTTGATCTCTTGGCCCATGTCAGTTCAGATAGCGAAAAAATTGAGGGACCATCCGTGTATTCAGAAATGGTTTGGCACGCACGTCAATTACGTGCCCAAGCTGGCCTAAAACCCATCGACTGGATCGTGGTGCGTAACCGCGTAGGTGCGCAGCAAATGGTCAATAAGATAAGGATGGAGCGGGCATTAGATAAACTGGCCAAACGGATTGGATTTCGCGTCGGTCCCGGGTTTAATGAACGTGTTATTTTCCGCGAATTGTTCCCGCGTGGTTTGACCCTGCTGGACCTAAAGGATGTTGGCGTCAAACAGTTGAACATTTCCAATATCACAGCCCGCCAAGAACTGCGTGAATTGATTAAAACACTGAATCTGCCGAACGTCACTGCGACATTCTAGGGCTGGCTAAGCGCGTTTAAGGCGCGGCGCAGAACCCTGATTTCCTCTGTACTTAGTTTTTGCATCAACACTTGGTCATGCCGCTTTGCATGGGCGTGCAAATCTTCGTAAACCGCGCGCCCATGCGATGTAAGCGTGAGCCATTCGTGGCGTCGATCTTTTTCATCAGGTTTACGTTGCAAATACCGCCTCTGCTCTAACCGATGCACCGCACGGCTGACCTTTGTTTTGTGCATGATCGCCTTTTCACAGATATCTTTGGCCGTCATCCGTTCATAGATTGCCAGATGAAACAACACCCGCCATTCAGTGCGCAACATGCCATATCGCCCCTTATATATCCGCTGGAACGACTGGCTGCTAATCTCAGCGGCTTGATTCAAAAGATAGGGCAAAAATTCACGTAAATCGAAGTCGTCTTTCTGTGTCATTTTTTAAATATAAGGGGTTGTTAGTTACATTTTCAACTATTACCAGATTTTCAATTAACGCGGTAGAGGAGCATCAAGATGAATCGCCCCACGTTTCCACATAGCTTTGTCCAAGCACCGTCAAATGATGGGATCACCGAAGGATACATGCCTGGTTTCGGAAATGACTTTGAGACCGAAGCCTTGCCGGGTGCACTCCCACAGGGTCAAAACAGCCCGCAAAAATGTAACTATGGGCTTTATGGTGAGCAACTCTCTGGAACCGCGTTCACAGCACCCAGCCATCAAAATGAACGCACATGGTGTTATCGCATTCGTCCCTCTGTGAAACATTCACATCGGTATGAAAAAATTGATCTGCCCTATTGGAAATCCGCACCGCATATCGACCCAGATGTTGTGTCGCTGGGTCAATATCGTTGGGATCCTGTTCCGCATGCATCCGGACGCCTAACGTGGCTAACGGGGATGCGCACCATGACCACCGCAGGCGACGTGAATACTCAGATCGGCATGGCAAGCCATATCTATTTAGTAACGGCTTCAATGGTGGACGAATATTTCTATTCTGCGGACAGTGAACTATTGATTGTCCCCCAAGAAGGACGCCTAAGATTTTGCACAGAACTGGGGATCATTGACCTAGAACCCAAGGAAATCGCAATCATTCCACGGGGCATGTTGTACCGTGTTGAGTTGTTAGAGGGGCCCGCGCGCGGATTCGTATGCGAAAACTATGGCCAAAAATTCGCCTTACCCGGACGAGGTCCCATTGGCGCAAACTGTTTGGCAAATCGGCGCGATTTCAAATCCCCTGTCGCAGCATTTGAGGATCGCGAAGTCTCAAGCCGTGTTGTCATTAAATGGTGCGGCCAATTCCATGAAACGCATATCGGCCACAGTCCGTTGGATGTTGTTGCATGGCATGGCAACTACGCGCCCTGCAAATATGATTTGCGCACATACTGCCCCGTAGGTGCAGTTTTATTCGATCACCCCGATCCATCCATTTTTACTGTGCTAACCGCCCCATCGGGTGTTGAAGGCACGGCAAATATCGATTTCGTATTGTTCCGAGAGCGCTGGATGGTTGCGGAAAACACCTTCCGTCCTCCGTGGTATCACAAAAACATCATGTCCGAATTGATGGGCAATATCTACGGTCAGTATGATGCAAAGCCAAAGGGTTTTGTTCCGGGCGGTATGAGCCTGCATAACATGATGCTGCCCCATGGCCCCGATAAGAATGCATTTGAAGGCGCATCAAACGCAGATTTACAGGCGCAGAAATTAGACAATACCATGTCGTTCATGTTTGAAACTCGCTTTCCCCAGCATTTGACCGCCTATGCCGCTAAAGAGGCGCCACTTCAGGACGATTATATTGATTGTTGGGTTGATATCGAAAAGAAATTTGATGGCACACCCGAGACCAAGTAAATCACTCAGGTCGTGCCAAGAAAGAGATACACCATGAGACTATTAACCAGCTGGGTCCCATCCGCAAACGATCCCCAATCGCCTTTCCCACTAAACAACCTTCCCTACGGTGTATTTTCAACGACCGACACAGATCCCCGCTGCGGCGTCGCGATTGGTGATATGATCCTCGATCTTCAGGCCGCAGAAGAGGTGGATATGATTAAGCTCGATGAGGGTCCTGTTTTTGACGTTCCCTTCTGGAACGAAGTTATGGAATTGGGACCAGAGGCGTGGAAAAAAATTCGCAAACAGATCACAGACATCCTTAAAAATGCCAGCGCGCATCAGGGGCGGGCAATTGATATGCTAACCCCGCAATCTGATGCGATCATGCATTTGCCATTTTTGGTAAGTGAGTACACCGATTTCTACGCTGGACGTCAGCACGCAACCAACGTGGGTACAATGTTCCGTGGTGCAGAAAATGCGCTGCCACCAAATTGGCTGCACATCCCGATTGGCTATAATGGCCGGGCCTCCTCGGTTGTGGTCAGCGGAACAGATATTCGTCGTCCATGGGGGCAGTTAAAGGCACCTGATGCCGCAATTCCCGAATTCGCGCCATGCCGTCGTTTTGATTTTGAATTGGAAATAGGCGCTGTGGTTGGCTTGCCATCTGAGGGCCCTATCACGGTTGAAGAGGCGGATGAGCTAATCTTTGGCTATGTATTGTTAAATGATTGGTCTGCACGAGACATTCAGGCCTGGGAATATCAGCCCTTAGGCCCGTTTCAGGCTAAGGCAACCGCGACAACCATCAGCCCATGGATCGTCACCAAAGCAGCGTTGGAGCCATTCCGCGTTGACACCCCTGAACGCGAAGTTGAATTGCTGGACCACCTAAAAGACTGTGCCCCAATGTTGTATGATATTTCGCTAGAAGTTGGGTTGTTTTCAAAATCAGGTGGCAAGAAAATCATTACCCAGACCAACTATAAAGAGATGTACTATTCCTCTGCCCAGCAGTTGGCGCATCACACGACATCGGGATGCCCAATGAACTCCGGAGATTTATTAGGATCGGGTACAATTTCGGGTGCAGAGCCCAATCAACGCGGGAGTATGCTCGAGCTAAGCTGGGGAGGCAAACAGCCGATTGAATTGGACAACGGTGAAACACGCAGCTTCCTTGAAGATGACGATCAAATAGTAATGTCAGGTGCCGCGCGTAGCGAAACATTGACCATTGGGTTTGGTACCTGTGTGGGGCGCGTCCTGCCTGCACTTGAAAATCCATACGAACGATAAACCATTAAACGGGCTTGGTATGATCACGCCCAGCTAAACCAATAGGAGAGCCCCATGGCAAAAGCCTTCGCGTCGCAAAGCGATATGAGTGAAAAGAAAATCAGCTTTACCGAAATCGGCGAAGGACTTTACGCCTTTACCGCTGAGGGCGACCCAAATTCTGGTGTGATCATTGGCGATGATAGTGTCATGATCGTCGAGGCGCAGGCTACACCCCGCCTTGCCAATAAGGTGATTGAATGCGTCCGCAGTGTCACAGACAAGCCAATTTCACACGTTGTTCTAACACATTATCACGCAGTTCGCGTTTTGGGTGCATCCGCGTTTAATGCAAATCAAATCATCATGTCGGATATGGCACGCGCCATGGTTGTGGAACGCGGGCAAGAAGATTGGGATAGTGAATTCCAACGCTTCCCACGTCTGTTTGAAGGACACGAAAGCATTCCAGGACTGACATGGCCGACGACAACATTTGATGGATCCATGTCTGTATATCTTGGGAACCGCCGCGTTGATTTAATGCATTTGGGACGCGCACATACAGCCGGTGACATCGTCATAAACGTGCCAGATCAAAACGTGATGTTCACAGGTGACATCGTTGAATATCATTCCGCCTGCTACTGCGGTGACGGCCATTTTGCAGATTGGGGCGATACGCTGAATAATATCAAAGCTTTTGAGGTTGATGCAATCGCACCGGGGCGCGGGGATGCGTTGGTTGGACAGGATATGGTGAACCGCGCAATCGAAAGCACCCGTGACTTTGTCGACAGCACCTATCGCCCCGTTGCGAAGGTCGCAGCGCGGAATGGGTCGCTAAAAGAGGCATGGGATGCGTGCCGCGCAGAATGTGATCCAAAATTCTCTGACTATGCAATTTATGAACATTGCTTGCCGTTTAATGTGGCACGCGCCTACGACGAAGCGCGCGGAATTGATACGCCCCGCATTTGGACGGCACAACGTGATTTGGACATGTGGGAGGCCCTTCAAAGCTAGGGGAGGCAAAAGATGAACAAAATCTTTGAAACGCCACTATATCCGTATTACCAATCTATCGATCAGACCGCGTCTGCGCCTGTGCTCCACAATGTTGTGGTGATCGGAGCTGGTCCTGTTGGATTGGGTATGGCGATCGATCTGGCACAGCACGGAATTAATGTTGTTGTGTTGGATGACAACGACAAGGTCAGCTTTGGCAGTCGTGCAATTTGCTTTGCAAAACGCACTCTAGAAATTGCAGATCGCTTGGGATTTGGAGACAAATTGGTCGACAAAGGAGTTCAATGGAACCTTGGCAAAGTGTTCTTTGATGAACGCAAGGTTTATGAATTTAACCTTTTGGCCGAAGACGGGCATGCCCGCCCCGCGTTCATCAACCTACAACAGTATTATTTTGAACAGTATCTGGTTGAACGTGTCCAAGAGATCAATTCAGAGAAACCCAAAATTGATATCCGCGGAAAAAACCGTGTGCGTGCGATCAAGGATCATGACGCCTATTCCGCCATAACGGTTGAGACACCCGATGGGGACTACACGCTCCATGCAGATTGGGTCATCGCCTGTGATGGAGCAGGAAGTCCCACGCGATCGATGATGGGACTCGATTTTGTAGGTCGCGTATTCGAGGACAATTTCCTGATCGCGGATGTCACGATGGATGCGGATTTTCCAACCGAGCGTTGGTTTTGGTTTGATCCACCATTCAATCGCGGACAATCAGCATTGTTGCACAAACAGCCCGATGGTGTTTGGCGGATCGACCTTCAACTGGGATGGGATGTCGATAAAGACGCCGAAAAACAACCAGACCGCGTCATTCAACGCCTAAAGGCGATGTTGGGTGAAGATGTGAAATTTGAACTGGAATGGGTCAGTATTTACACATTCCAATGTCGTCGGATGGAAAAATTTCGCCACGGCAACGTCCTCTTTGCAGGTGATAGCGCCCATCAGGTATCCCCCTTTGGCGCGCGCGGCGCGAATAGTGGTTTGCAAGATGTCGACAACCTGAGCTGGAAATTGGCCCTTGTGATTAAAGGCCTTGCCCCCGACACCTTGTTGGACAGCTACGATGATGAACGCATTCACGGTGCGGACGAAAACATCATGAATTCGACACGCTCGACAGATTTCATTACACCAAAATCTGAAATCAGCCGCATATTCAGAAATGCAGTTTTGGATCTATCTGAACATCATGCCTTTGCACGCCCATTAGTGAACTCTGGTCGTTTGTCGATGCCGTGTAACTATGTCGGACACAGCTTAACAGGTGAAGATGCCTTGGCGGGTGGCCCTGCACGTAGTCAACCGGGAATGCCCTGTCCTGATGCGCCCTTAGATAATGGGTTTTTACTGTCGAAATTAGGTGGGGGATTCACCCTGATGACGCTAAACACTAATGCGCCATCTTCCCAAGAAATTGAAGGCATTGAAATTGCCCAAATTGCGCTCAGCGTAACATCAGACACAAACAAAACGCTTGGTGAACGCTTCCTTGGTACCGCCGAGAGCGCGGTCTATCTCATTCGTCCTGACCAACATATTGTTGCACGCTGGCCCGATTACGACGCAGTTCGCGTGCAAATGGCAGTGGCGACCGCATTAGGAAAAACACAATGAGCACCCTAATCCTGAGCCCAAATATCCCCAACGGGGACGATTTTTACGCAAAACTTCTAAACGTGCATGAGGGATTAAGCAAAGAGCAAAGTGATGCGTTAAACGCGCGTCTGATCTTACTCCTATCCAATCACATTGGGAATATTGACATATTGGAACAGGCGCTGATCGTTGCAAAAACTGCGGGGCGAACATCATGAGGGACGCAACCTGTGTTGAATGGATGCAACGGTTCATAGCACCGGGGCTAACCGCAGTTGAAACCATGCTCAATAAGCGTCTACAAACCGACTTTGCGCATGGTCATGAACCTGGACTTATTGATATCTGCATTATGCCACAGCTTTATAACACAAACCGCTGGGACTTAGATGTTAGCACATACGTGAATATCACGCGAATTGCTGAAAACTGTGCTGCGCACCCCGCATTTCAGGCAGCGCATCTAGACGCTGTAAAACCAAACGAATAAAACCATAGTTAGGCAGGCGTGCGATGAGACACGGCGTCGGGATCGGTTTTCAACTCGATGATTGCAGGTTTTCCCGATGCACGCGCGCGCGCCAAAGCCGCAGGGAAATCCGCCGATCTGATCACCTTCTCACCATGCGCACCGTAAGCTGCGGCCAACGCGGTGAAATCAGGGTTGACCATATCCGTGCCTGATGGACGATTGGGATAATAGCGTTGTTGATGCATTCGAATTGTTCCATAAACGCCATTGTTTGAAATGATTACAATGATATTGGCACCATACTGAACGGCCGTGCCAAATTCCTGCATACACATTTGAAAACATCCATCACCCGCCAGACATACAACCTCTTGCTCTGGGCGTTCCAATTTTGCAGCCACCGCTGCAGGAAGTCCGTAGCCCATTGATCCTGACGTTGGGGCCAGTTGTGTGCGGTAGGATTTATAGCGGTAATACCGATGCAACCACGCCGCATAATTCCCCGCACCATTTGTGATAATCGCGTCCTCAGGCATGACAGAACAGAGGTGCGTGATCACCTGCTCCAACTTCACATCCCCGGGGGTGGCAAAGGGGGTTTGCCACCCCTCATATGAGGCGCGTTCGGCCGTTGGAGGCGATGTGAGTGGTCCCTGAACCAAATCAAGGGCAGTTTTTAAGAACGCCTTCGGGTCACAACACAGGCCGCGATCAACGACATAAACGCGGCCAATTTCATCAGAATTGGCATGTATATGTATCAAACGTTGCTTTGTTTGGGGGGGTGTTAAAATAGCGTATCCGCCCGTTGTCATTTCCCCCAACCGTGCCCCCAGAACCAACAAAACATCTGCCTCATCAATGCGTTTTGCAAGATCAGGATTTGGCCCAATCCCAACATCTCCGATAAAATTTGAATGACGATTATCGATATAGTCCTGGCTGCGGAAGGAAGTGCCGATTGGCAAACCCGTAGCTTGTGCAAAAAGCCCCAACAGATTCGCACATTCCGCGGACCATTTTGGGCCACCAACAATCATCATTGGGTTCTTTGCGGCGGCCAGATCGTCCAAAACGCCTTGAACAACGGATGATGATACCGTTTGTTCCGCTGGTTTTGCAGACTGCGTCACATCTGCAACATCGGCCTGCCCTGATAGCATATCCTCTGGCAATGCCAAAACAACGGGCCCCGGACGCCCAGATTGCGCCACATGAAACGCATGCGAAATATATTCTGGTATCCGATCCGTACGATCAATTTCGGCAACCCATTTCGCCAAGGGTGCGAACATCGCGCGATAATCCACCTCTTGGAACGCTTCGCGATCACGTTGATCACTGGCTACCTGCCCAACGAATAGGATCATTGGAGTGCTATCTTGAAACGCGACATGCACACCCGAGGATGCATTGGTTGCACCGGGGCCGCGGGTAACAAAGGCCACACCAACCTCACCCGTTAGTTTTGCGTGCGCCTCGGCCATCATCGAAACGCCACCTTCGTTGCGGCCAACAATTGTGTCGATTCCACTTTCAAATAATCCATCAAGCGCCGCTAAATAGCTTTCACCTGGGACGCAAAATACACGACGCACTCTTTGAATTTTCAACTGATCAACTAAGATCTGACCACCATGACGCATGAAAAACCTCATTCAAACTTTCGCTTAGTGAAACGCGTGTTTTCGGGAAATACAAATAAAAAAAGCCACGCAAATACGTGGCAATTTCATTTCATTTTAAATGGCCCTAGTGGGTCCAAGGTGCACGACGGTCGGTGGCAAAATTTTCACCATACCCGCGAGCACGGATGTTTTGTTTGCGTGATTGCGGCTCGGTTACATCTGCCTCAATCCCCATTTCTTTGGCGTATGACAATGCGGCTTCTTTGCTAGCAAAGCGCAGTTTAACCTGTGATTGCGTGTCGCCACTTGAGGTCCAGCCCATCAATGGGTCAATTTCACGAGCTGAATCTTGACAATATTCCAACACCCAATGGTTTGTTTTAGCAGTACCCGATGACATTGCGGTTTTTGCAGGTTTATAGATTCGAGCGCGCATGAAATCCTCCTAAATCTAAGATGTGTTATGATTGATTTTTTCCTAAACGACAAGCACCCAGTATTCACGGAACAAAAGGTGAATACACCCTTTGAAAACTTCATATTTGATCCTAATTTTAGAAAGTCAGGAGATACGTCATGGATGATTCCCAAATCGGTTTTGCAACAGGTAAGGTGCGCGAACGCCCCAAGTTAGAAGGCGGTAGGGCATTTGTGATGAATACCGAATTTGAACCTGCGGGTGATCAACCAAATGCAATTGCTGAATTATCAGCAGGTGTTTTATCCGGTGAACGTGATCAAGTGCTGTTAGGGGCGACAGGAACAGGTAAAACATTCACCATGGCCAAAGTCATCGCGGAAACCCAACGCCCTGCGATTATTTTAGCACCAAACAAAACATTGGCCGCACAACTATACGGTGAATTCAAAGGGTTCTTTCCAGAGAATGCTGTTGAATATTTCGTCAGCTTTTATGACTATTACCAGCCCGAGGCCTATGTGCCTCGGTCAGACACATATATCGAAAAAGAAAGCCAGATTAACGAACAAATCGACCGAATGCGCCATGCTGCAACACGCGCGCTACTGGAGCGCGATGATGTGATTATCGTAGCGTCGGTCAGCTGCATCTATGGCATTGGATCGGTGGAAACTTATGGCGCAATGACTCAGGACCTTAAGGCAGGGCATGAATACAATCAGCGTCAGGTGATGGCGGATTTAGTGGCACAGCAGTACCGTCGTAATGATCAGGCATTTCAGCGTGGATCATTTCGCGTGCGTGGCGATGTATTAGAAGTCTTTCCCGCCCACTTAGAGGATCGTGCATGGCGGCTATCTTTTTTTGGGGATGAATTGGAAAGCATTGTTGAATTTGACCCCCTGACAGGCGAACGGACAGGCAGTTTTGAACAGATTCGGATTTATGCCAATTCCCATTATGTGACCCCAAAACCAACGATGCAGCAGGCGCTTATCAGCATCAAAAAGGAATTGCGTCAGCGTTTGGATCAATTGGTAGATGAAGGTAAACTGTTAGAAGCCCAGCGTTTGGAACAGCGCACCAACTTCGATCTTGAAATGCTAGAGGCGACGGGCGTTTGCAATGGCATTGAAAACTATTCAAGATACTTGACAGGACGCGCACCTGGTGAACCGCCCCCCACTTTGTTTGAATTTATCCCAGACCACGCAATTGTGTTTGCGGATGAAAGCCACGTTAGCATCCCTCAAATTGGCGGCATGTACCGCGGCGATTATCGTCGCAAATTCACACTGGCGGAACATGGTTTCCGACTGCCCTCTTGCATGGACAACCGTCCCCTGAAATTCGAAGAATGGGATGCAATGCGCCCCCAATCCGTCTATGTTTCAGCAACACCAAGCAATTGGGAGTTGGAACAAAGCGGTGGCGTTTTCACCGAACAAGTTATTCGCCCGACGGGGCTATTAGATCCAGAGGTTGAAATTCGCCCAGTTGAAATGCAGGTCGATGATTTGCTTGATGAAATACGAAAAGTCAGCGCAGATGGATACAGAACTCTGGTTACGACACTGACAAAACGCATGGCTGAGGATCTGACCGAGTATCTGCACGAACAGGGTATTCGCGTCCGCTATATGCACAGCGATATTGATACGCTGGAGCGTATCGAAATCCTACGTGACCTACGGCTAGGCACCTTTGACGTATTGATCGGGATCAACCTGTTGCGGGAAGGTTTAGATATTCCTGAGTGCGGGTTGGTAGCCATTTTAGATGCCGATAAAGAGGGCTTTCTACGCTCAGAAACCTCACTAATCCAGACGATTGGACGCGCAGCGAGAAATGCAGATGGGCGCGTGATCATGTATGCGGATCGCATCACAGGTTCGATGGAACGTGCGTTAAACGAAACCGAACGCAGACGCGAGAAGCAAATCACCTATAATCAGGAACACGGAATTACCCCTGAAACAGTGCGTAAAAATGTCGATGATATTCTTGCTGGTTTGTATCAAGGGGATACAGATCAATCCCGTGTCACGGCTAAAATTGATGATAAATTGGCAGGTGGGTCGAACCTCCAAGCGGTACTTGATGGACTGCGCAGCGATATGCGCAAGGCTGCAGAGAACTTGGAATTTGAAGAGGCCGCCCGCCTGCGCGATGAAGTCAAACGGTTAGAGGCCGTTGATTTAGCGATTGCCGATGATCCACTGGCCCGTCAATCCGCCATTGATGCCGCAAGTGATCAAAGAAACCGTGGTCGCTCCACCGCAGGACGTGGAGGAACGCGGACGTATCGTGGAAAGAGCCAACCCAAACATTGACCGCAGCGGACAGTCGCGGCTATTTCCTCCTAACAGGCCAGTTCAATTTCCAATAAAAATGTATCTCAAATGTAATTGCATCTATGGCAATATAATCCCTGAAATTGGAAAGTAATCTTTTCCGCCCTAGGTTTGTTCATGACACACGAATGGGGGTAACATGCGTTGGTTCATCGGATTTTTAATGTTGGCAACCGCCACATTCGCAGATGTGAAAGACGACGTTCAAACAACAATTGCGTCGCAATTAGATGCATTTTCACAGGATGATTTCGCGCGTGCCTTTGAATATGCGAGTCCCTCGATACGACGCATGTTTCGCAATTCGGATAACTTTGGAATGATGGTCCAGCGCGGCTATCCGATGGTATGGCGTCCTGCAAGGTTACGTTTTTTGGAGTTCGAAAATGATAAGCGTGGACCTTATCAGTTAGTTGAAATAACCGACAACAACGGTCGTGTCCACACCTTGCGCTACGGCATGATTGAAACGCCTGCAGGCTGGCGTATCAGAGGCGTGCAAGTGTTGCCAGGAACGGCGTTTTCGTCTTAAATTCGCCGCGTATCAGGCGAATTTCCCTGCCAAGGCATCATCGATCAGTGCGATTGTTTCGTCGATCCCATAAAGCGCGATGAAACCACCAAACCGCGGCCCCTGGGAGGCGCCTAGCAGAACTTCGTACAATGCGCCAAACCATGCACGCAGTGGATCAAATCGTTCACGACCACAGGCATAAACAACGGATTGTAATTCTTCTGCATCTAATCCGCCGTCCCATGATTTCAGTTGATCGCGCAAATCGATAAGCGCCTCGCGCTCAAGCTCGTTGGGCACGCGATATGTTTTGGTCGGTTTCACAAAATCATTGTAATAGCGTGTGGTAAATCCTGCCGCCTGATCCAATTGCGGATTGGCCTCTGGGCTGGCATCAGGCGCATAACGACGGATAAAGCCCCACAACTGATCCTTATCATCTGCATTTGCAACGGCTGCTAAATTTAACAGCATAGAAAACGGCACAACCATATCCGATTGAGGTACATCTCCCCCGTGAATGTGCCACACAGGGTTGTTGCATCGCTGCGCATCATCCTGACCCACATAAGCGCGCAACTGTTGATGATATTCATCCATCGCCTTTGGGATAACATCAAAATATAAACGCTTGGCTGTTTTTGGCTTTTGGTACATGAAATATGACAATGACTCTGTGCTCGCATAGGTCAGCCATTCGTCAATCGAAATTCCATTGCCAGACGATTTTGAAATCTTCTGACCCTGATCATCCAAGAATAATTCATAGGTAAAGTGTTCAGGTTTCTTGTGGCCCAAAATTTCGCAGATCCGATCATAGATTGGTGTGTTTGTAGAATGGTCTTTACCGTACATTTCAAAATCAACACCCAGCGCCGCCCAGCGTGCGCCGAAATCTGGTTTCCATTGCAATTTCACATTGCCACCTGTCACCGGCAAGGTCCATTCACGCCCATCCTCATCATCAAATGTGATGGTTCCGTCCTTAGCGTTCACCTGTTTCATCGGAACATACAAAACACGTCCCGTTTCAGGGTGGATTGGCAAGAAAATGGAATAGGTTTCGCGACGCTCTTCCCGCAATGATTTCAGCATCACTTTCATTATGTCGTCGTAACGCTCTAACGCGCGCAACAACACCTCATCGAAGGCGCCTGAATTATAAAACTCGGTAGCGGAATAAAATTCGTATTCAAACCCAAATGTATTCAGAAACCGTCGCAACATTGCGTTATTGTGATGGCCAAAGCTTTCGTACTGCCCAAATGGATCGGGAACAGATGTCAGGGGCTTTTGCAAATGCTTTGCCAGTTTATCTTGGTTTGGGACGTTGCCCGGCACCTTGCGCATGCCATCCAAATCGTCGGAAAAACAGATCAATTTCGCAGGGATATCGCAAATTTCACGAAACGCACGCATGATCATCGTGGTGCGTGCCACCTCTCCAAAGGTACCGATATGGGGCAAACCAGATGGTCCATATCCTGTTTCAAATAGGACGTATCCCTTTTCTGGCGGCGCTTTTTCATAGCGTTTCAATACACGACGCGCTTCTTCAAAGGGCCATGCTTTTGAGCTAAGTGCGGCGTCGCGCATATTTGACATCTTTTTTCTCCAATATCGTGGGACTCAACAGGTCCACCAAGTCTTCGCCTCATAATGTGTTTTCGAAACACTCGCAAGCGTGGCGAATGCACCACTTGCATGGATGCAATGCGCCCCATATCTTGGAGTTGACGACTAAGGAATAGTATTATGACGAATTCAGATGAACCAAAGATCCTAACCGAACAGGACTGCCTAATTGCATTGATGGTCAGCATTACAATCGCGGACGGGAATGTGCGCACAGCTGAATTGGTCAAAATCCAATCTGCGGTAAACAACCTGCCAATATTTGGCACCTATGATATTGGGCGTTTGAATTTGGTGTCCCAAATAGTTTTCGACCTATTTGAGAACGAAGATGGGTTGGACGCATTGTTCGGATTGGTACGTGATATCTTGTCCGAACGCCTACATGAAACAGCCTACGCGCTTTGTTGCGATGTTGCGGCAGCTGACGGCATGATCTTTGAAACAGAACTGCGCCTGCTTGAGGAAATGCGCTATGAACTAAACATTGACCGCCTGCATGCAGCTGCAATTGAACGCGGTGCGCGAGCCCGTCACATGACTATCTAGAACTCCATCCGCGCCCATCGATAAAGTAGGCCATGATGCAATCGGCGTGCGCGTTTGGCCCAATCAGAGGCACCGCGCGGGCGATCATTTTTGGCGTGATCCACTTTGGCACGTTTTGCAAAGTCCTGAACAAATATGGCAAAGGCAATTTTGCGTCCCCTGCTCATCTGATACCCGCCCAACGCACTAACAAAATTCAGTGTCCCCGTTTTTGCGGCGATTTGGGCGCGTTCCGTTTTATCCAAATCCCCATTGAATTGACGTGATTTTATGGGTTTCAGCAGGACTGAGAATTCTGGGAATATCTGCTCTGCCTTCACCATAGCGCGTGCAAACGATACGGGTGAAACACGTGTGCGATCGCTTAGACCAGAGTGATCCATCAACGTGGCATTCGTCAAACCCAATCGTGCCTGCGCCCAAGTATTCATTTTTGTAGCCGATGCCGACAATGAACCACGTTCACCAGAAGCCATTAGACCCAGAACCTCGGCCGATAAGTTTGTTGAAAACCGCAGCATGGATTTCACGATCACGGAAACTGGATCGCTTTGATGCACCCCAATCACTCGACCTACAGCGGAGGTGCGAGCCGGGACAGGCGTGGGCAAATCAATCCCTTTCATCCGCGCCAATTCACGAAACACCTCGGCCGTATAAAGCGCAGGTTCACGTGTGGGCAGCCACCTACCCCCCTCTTTCCCCAATGCGCCACGTAATACAGTCCATGCCTCCTGATTACCGTTGCGTGCATAAGTGAATACCTGTTGCTGTTGATCCTGAATGGTTATGGTCGCACGCGTGGATTTGGGATTAATGTGACGTCCCCGTGCATCTAACATTATGTTGTAAGTTGCTCCCTGTTTTTTCCATTCAAAATAGAAACGATTAAAATTCAGGTTCAATCCTGAAATCGCAGGGTTATATCCTACATGCACCGGTTGCGCCCAAACAATATGATTTAATGTAGGCAGTGCCATTCCATCGAATAGAAAACGACCTGTGATTTTGGTAATACGATTTTCAGTCAGCATCGTGGTCATCTTGGCCAAATCATCTGTATCCAAATGTGGATCACCACCCCCGATTAGGATCAGATCACCATTTAGAACGCCATTCTGAACAGGCCCAGTGGCACGCAATGTTGTTTCAAACCGAAAGTCTGCGCCCAAGGAATCTAATGCATAAAGCGCGGTTATCACCTTGGTCACACTGGCGGACGCGAACCCTTTGTCACCATTGTGCTGCTCCAGCACCTGACCCGATTCAATGTCGATGGCCGCATATCCCGCCTCACCTGTTAGGTGAAGGTTTTTGATCAGTTCCTCATATCCCGGTGGGGGAACAGAACCAGGGCGCAAAACAGGGCGCGGGGATGTATCGGCTGCTTGCAGCACGCTGCCTAAAACCAACAATATCCCAACTGTCCACGAAATGAACCGCACCAAAGAAACATACCTACAAAAGTTCACTCAAAGCCTGCGAAAAAGAGGATGAAAGATCAAGCCTCAGATCGAAGTGTACTAGAAGAAATGGGCATAAGCGGCATATTCAAATAACACCACGCAGGACCTGACAGATTCCCCAACAAACGCGATTTTTTGGCAGGGACACGTGCGTTCCTATAAATCCGGGCAGCACGGGACGATAGGGGCGATAAGCGTGCAGCAGGTCGTGCGATGACTCCAATGGGGATTGTTTCCATAATCTGACGCCAATCTTTCCACTGATCAAATTGCGCCAAATTATCCGCCCCCATTAGCCACACGAACTGTGTGTGCACAAACCGATCCTGCAGTACCGCGATGGTTTCCGCCGTGTAGGTAGTGCCCAATTGCGCCTCAATATCCGTCACACGCACCTGCGGATGCTTCATCTTGGCGCGCGCCTGTGCCATGCGCATTGCCAAAGGTGCCGGACCGTGCGATTTCAATGGATTACCAGGGGTCACCAACCACCACACCTGATCCAAACCAAATTGGCGCAAGGCATGTTTGGTCAGCGCAACATGGCCTGCATGTGCGGGATCAAAGGACCCCCCAAACAACCCAATTACCCGATCACGCATTAATCCACTCACGTTCATTACTCACGCTTATCCATCGTTCTCAGCGACATATCGCATCCCGCTCGTTACAAACAACCCCATAGATGATTGCCTGCCTCCAAAGATAACGCTATTTAGACCGAAACGCAGTCAAATCAGGAGCATCCGATGGCAGCCTATCAATACGTCTATCACATGCAAGGTGTGTCAAAAACCTACCCGGGTGGCAAAAAATGTTTTGAAAACATTCACTTGTCTTTTCTTCCGGGTGTGAAAATCGGTGTCGTAGGTGTTAACGGCGCGGGTAAATCAACCCTGATGAAAATCATGGCGGGTCTGGATAAGGATTACACGGGCGAAGCATGGTCAGCCGAGGGTGCCAAAGTGGGCTACCTTCCACAGGAACCCCACCTAGAGGAAAACATTACCGTACGCGAAAACGTAATGCTGGGCGTTGCCGAGAAAAAAGCGATCCTTGATCGTTATAACGAATTGGCGATGAACTATTCCGATGAAACGGCCGATGAAATGGCCCAGCTGCAGGATCAGATCGACGCAGAGAACCTTTGGGATTTGGACAGCCAGATTGACGTTTCGATGGAGGCATTGCGCTGCCCCCCCGATGATGCAATGCCCGCGAACCTATCAGGCGGTGAACGCCGCCGCGTTGCCCTTTGCAAATTGCTTCTTGAAGCACCAGATATGTTGTTGCTCGACGAACCAACCAACCACTTGGACGCGGAAACAATCGCATGGCTGCAACAGCACCTGATTGATTACAAAGGCACAATCCTAATCGTCACGCACGATCGTTATTTCCTTGATGATATTACGGGATGGATTTTGGAATTGGACCGTGGCCGCGGCATCCCGTATGAGGGCAACTATTCCAGCTGGTTGGAACAAAAGGCCAAGCGTTTGGAACAAGAAGCGCGCGAGGACAAAAGTCGTCAGAAAACGTTAGAACGCGAACTGGACTGGATCCGTCAAGGCGCCAAGGCCCGTCAGGCCAAGCAAAAAGCGCGGATCAACGCTTATGAAGAATTGGCAAGCCAGTCAGAGCGTGAAAAAATCTCACGTGCCCAAATCGTTATTCCAAACGGTCCCCGCCTTGGTAGCAAGGTGATCGAGGTTGAAGGCCTGCAAAAGGCGATGGGTGACAAATTACTGATCGAAAATTTGTCCTTTAGCCTACCACCAGGTGGTATTGTGGGCGTAATCGGTCCAAACGGTGCGGGTAAATCCACCCTATTCAAGATGCTAACAGGTCAGGAAAGCCCCGATGCAGGCACCGTCACCTATGGTGACACTGTTTCGCTATCCTATGTGGATCAATCGCGCGATGATCTATTGGACAAAGACACCGTATGGGAGGCGATTTCAGGCGGCGCGGAAGTTATCCAACTGGGTGACGCTCAAATGAACAGCCGCGCCTATTGCTCTGCATTTAACTTTAAGGGTGGGGATCAACAGAAAACCGTGAACCTCCTATCGGGCGGTGAACGCAACCGTGTGCATATGGCTCGCCTGTTGAAATCAGGTGGAAATGTTCTGTTGTTAGACGAACCGACCAACGATTTGGACGTTGAAACACTGCGCGCATTAGAAGATGCCTTGATGGATTTTGCAGGCTGTGCCGTTGTAATATCACACGATCGTTTCTTCCTTGACCGTATCTGTACCCACATCCTTGCGTTCGAGGGCGAGGCCCATGTGGAATGGTTCGAAGGCGACTTTTCCGCCTATGAAGAGGATAAGAAACGCCGACTAGGACCGGATGCATTGGAACCCAAGCGGATTAAACATAAGAAGTTTACACGCTAAGTAAAATACGCGCCCATATTCATCTTTGGGATATGGGCGCGTGTTTTTTAATAATAAGATCAGCCGCACTTATTTTTTAAATCTCATTATCAAACTTATACACTACCGCTTTTTTATTGATTTTTTAACTTTAATACCTTCTTCATATATTTTCTAAATGTAGGAGGTTATAATGGCGTTTAATTTGAATAAAATGTCTATTGCGGAATTAAAAAAATTAATTTCTGACGCACAAATGGCCTTGGCCAAAAAGCAAGAAGTTGCTGATAAAGTACGCAAATTAGCCCTGGATAATGGATTAAATATTAGTGATCTCGTTGCCGCGGAAAAAACAAAAGCTAAGAAACCCAGAGGCAAAGTTGCCCCAAAATACAAAAACCCTGAAAACGGGTCCGAAACATGGACAGGCCGCGGGCGCCAACCGCGTTGGGTTGCATCAGCTTTAGAAGGTGGAAAAACACTTGATGAGCTTTTGATTTAAGTCAGTTCATAGTTTCAAAGGGAACGGCTAAATATAGCACATACTAAAATCACTGGGATATTTTATATACTATTGATAAATGATCGAACAAAAGCGGGTGATAAGAATATTAACGATTAATAGATCAATATATCACACACACCGTGAGAATCTAATGTAGGCACGAAGCATGTTTCTTATAAATAACTGTAGATACCCAGACCCCTTAGATATATGACTTTCAGCTTTACTATAAGTGGATTGGAACAATTCTTTGGATTGATGCTAGCGATAAATTTGGTATTTTTTGCTATTGGTATGTTCAAAGCGACAATATTTCTAAAAGTAACAGAACGATTTGCGGAAAAAATTTTTGGAGAACTAGGCCTAAAATTAATAAATCAAGTCCCGCAAATATTAATGTTTTATTGGGTCTTAATAATCATTTTTAACCTTTCACCGTTTATTGTTCTAAAAATATTGCAGTGGCAAAGTGGACACTAAAACAAACACATTAGTTCTTTATACGAAGTGGCTAGCGAGTTTGTGTATCCCATATCGAAACAGCAATAAGATAAAGGCGTATGAAAAAGACAGAGGAATTCTGGTTCAATGACGGCTGCGAAACAATAGACACCCCACACGGGGTTCTGTAACCTACAACGGTTCTACGAGTGCCAAGAACAAACTAGCCCAAGTTCTTTCGGATCAGCGCGCGCATTTCATCGCTTTGTTCATATAATTCGATCAGACGCGGATATTCCCGACACACATCGATGACACTTAGTATTCCGAATGTTTCATGGCATTCATGTGCCGTTAAAACCCAGCTTGCCCGCCGTCGGTTTTCTGGGTCTAATTTGCTGAACGCAGAGGCAACATTAAACCGGTAGGACCGATCGACAAATGACAAAACGATTTGTTGCATTGCCATACTTGCACCGTTGTGACCGCTCATCAACTGATCAAAACTTTGTCCCTTAGAATATTGTGCATCAAATTGCTGCTTAAATGTTTCTAACATGGCTTCCTTTCTATCCGCTGGTCATGGCAGCGGCGATACCAAATGCCATGACCAAACCTGCCAAAATACGATAACCATATGGAATGGGCCGACCCACGTTTTCAGCCACGATCAATACAGCCAAAAAAATCAAAATAATAAAAACAGAAAATCTAATCATCTGGAATTCCTAAAAGTCCTTTATTTGGGTGCAAACGACGCCTTAAACTTTGCCACCCATATGCCCTGTTCACACGTTAGTACCCGCAGCGCAACGATCCGCGCAACTAGTTGATAGGCAATATTATACCACAGCACCTCTAGATCGGTATGAATTTTGGGTTCACTACCATCAATAACTTTTTTGTCATACAGCTACGTATTTGGAACCAATACAATGAAGTGATCCTCAAAAACTAAATTTCACTCAGTGTTTCTGGGAGGGGGCAGTACAACTATTTTGATGTGCTTGCTTTGGCCTCACTTTTTACACTGGATCGTACTCAAGTGTACTTTGGTCTAATGGCTCGGCCAGTTGTTGCAGCTTCATAGGCGGCTTCCACCAAAGCAAATGTTTTTAAATTATCAAATGCGGATGTTTCCGGATCAACACCGCGTTTAAAACATTCTAAAAAGTGTTTATTCGCATTTAAAACAGCTTCTTGAGAAACATGCCAAGAAAGACTGGTCCAAGGCAAAATATCAGAACCGACATAACGTTCTTCAACTTCTTCGTCACAGTTTATCGACATAATCTGACCTTTAGAAAGTTTTATCGAACCATTAGCCCCTTCGATCTCTACTAGCGTTTCTGGAAAAGTGTCAGGAAACCGCTTTGCCTCATAACATACATCCACTACAGAGACGCTACCAGTCTTATGTTTCAATAAGATTGTTGCGGTATCTTCACCTTTGATTCCATCTCGCAACTGCTGGGTTTCACAATGCACTTGGGCCACTTCTCCTAAGAAAAATCTAGCCAAGTCCAATAAATGAATACCTAAATCTAGTATTACTAATCTTGGAACAGTCTTAAGATACGGTTGTCCTGCATAAACGTCATAATTTGTTCTGAAAGAAATGCGCGCCCATGTAGGATGGCCAATTACATTAGCTTCTAATTTATCCTTTATTCGAAGCATGGATGTACTAAAACGAAAATTCTCATGAACGGCTAACCAATTTTTCCTACTTTTTGCATAATTTGCAATCTCAGTAGCTACTTCTAAGTTTGGCGCGAGTGGCTTTTGAAGAATGGCCCCGACCCCATAGTCTGCCACCAATGCGGCAAGGGATTGATGGCTATCCATTTGCGTGACAATATCAACTAAATCTATACTTTCAGAAGACAGCATTTCACGCGCATCTGTGTACCAAGCAGCTTTGAACCTATCAGCACACGCTTGGGCCTTTTCAGCATTCAAGTCGCACACCGCTACCAACGACGCGCCTTTTTTTTCTAAATCTTTCCAAGCATGAAGGTGGTTCTGCGCATAAAAACCACAACCAATAACAGCAACTTTTATTTGCGTCATCGCCTAACAATCCTTGTATCCGAACAGATAAACATCATCGGTTCGTAAAGAGCCGCATTTAAAATAATACGAACCACATAAGGAACCATATATATTCCACCTTTTTTAGGAAAATTTTTAAGTGGGATACCCAGAAACTGAAGCCATCGAGCTTTTGCCATCTTTTTTTTATTGATGTTACTAAATTCATTTGTTTAAAACCTTGGGCAACCTTTGTAGCCAAGGAAAAGACATGTCGCTAAACAAACATACTAAAGCTGAACTTCTTGAAATGCTTTCATCACAAGGGATCGATGCAAAATCATCTATGAAGAAAGCCGAGCTGATCGAGCTATTGCAGAATGCGTCGGCAGCAGAAAGCACAGAGGCAGCTTTCGAAGCACCAGAACCTAAGGCGAATACCCAGAGTGAAGCGAAACCAAATGCATCCCAGCCAGTGCTTCTAGTAGTGGGAGTGTTTATCGCTCTGGCAACCCTAGCTTGGATAATTCTCTGATATAATTGAGATAAAGTTTCCCCCGGTGTTTCCCCAGAAAAACAAAAGGCTCAGCATTTTGAAGTTAAGCCTTTGTTTTTAATGGCGATCCCAGAAGGACTCGAACCCTCAACCTACTGATTAGAAGTCAGTTGCTCTATCCAGTTGAGCTATGGGACCGCTTACTGCATTCCTAACGGGAAACTAAGGGGATTTCAAAACGAAATTCCACTGCATGTGGAATTAGTTTTCAACAGCCTTTAAAAAACGAGCAATTGCCATTCGATCGTCGTCTGACAACTTTGACGTGTTCTCGATCACTTCAGCCATCAACCCTCCTGCAACGTCATAATCGGGTGTGAAACCTGACTTTAAATACTCGGCAATATCTGCGGTGCTCCAATCAAAATTATCGCCTGCGATTGCGGGGATGCGCCCTTTACCATTTGGATGCTCTGCACCCTGCAATGTAGAATTGCCGCTTCGCGCCCCTAATACATTTCGGGCCGTGTGGCATTCTCCGCAGTGACCCAGGGTATTTACCAAATATTCCCCACGGGCCACTCCATTATCCTTCATTCGCGGATCATACTCAGGCTGAAACATCATCTTCCAAATACCCAAAGGACGGCGCCATTGCGCATAAATGGGCAGATCGTGCGCCTGTGATTTTTGCTCTGATAATGGCAGGGATTGCCAATATAACCACAAATCAACAACGTCTTGATCACTCATTCCCTGATAGGATGTATATGGAAATGCTGGGTAATAATGCCGGCCATCTGGTGAAACGCCCTGTCGCACAGCGCGGACAAAATCTGCTTGTGACCAGGACCCGATCCCAAATTCAGCATGCATTGACACATTTGGAGCAGTAAACGTCCCAAATGGCGAAAGGAATTTTTGCCCGCCCGATAAAATATTTTTTGGATCTTCTTCAGCATCTGGTGCGGTATGGCAACCACCACATCCCGCAGCGAAATAAATATATTCACCGTTTTGTGAGTCAGGGGCGAGCGTTATACCTTCTGCCCACATCGACGGCGAAGTGAAGTAGTAAAATCCACCCAATAATACACAGATAATAAATCCAAAAAAACGCATCGTACTAAACACTCTTTTCTTGACGAGTCAGTCAGACTTGGAATTCGATAGATAAAGGTTACGAGAGGAACCTTGAATGAACAATATTTGCGACATCCAAGAAATCGAAGATATGGAAATCATTTTGTCCGATGGCTGTCGACTTTCGGCGCGCGTTTGGATGCCCATAGATGCGACCCAACATCCGATTCCTGCGATTTTAGAATACCTACCCTATCGCAAACGCGATGGCACCTGTGCGCGAGATGCGCTTACCCATCCCTATTTTGCGAAACGTGGCTATGCCTGCGTCCGTGTCGATATGCGTGGAAACGGCGACAGTCAGGGCCTGATGGAGGATGAATATACCGAACAGGAACTGAAAGATGGCGTTGAGGTGATATATTGGCTGGCCAATCAAGATTGGTGCAGTGGCAGCGTTGGAATGATGGGGATTAGTTGGGGCGGCTTTAACGCACTGCAGATCGCAGCCCTTGACCCTGCCCCGCTGAAGGCGATCATTACTTTATGTTCCACAGTTGATCGCTATGCAGATGACATTCACTACAAGGGCGGCTGCTTGCTGAACGAAAACTTGGGATGGGGATCGACCATGTGGGCCTATTCCTCACGTCCACCTGATCCGGCATTGGTCGGAGAAAACTGGCGGGAAATGTGGTTGGAACGGCTGAACGCACAACCCTTTTTATCCGCCACATGGCTACGTCATCAACAGCGTGATGCTTATTGGCAACATGGCTCTGTTTGCGAAGATTACAGTGCGATTACCGCAGCAACCCTTGCGGTTGGCGGATGGGGCGATTCCTATAAAAATGCGGTCCCGCAGCTGGTTGAAAATCTGACATCACCCGTCAAAGGTATTGTTGGACCGTGGGTGCATAAATATCCGCATTTTGCGGTTCCCGAGCCACGAATTGGTTTTTTGCAAGAGGCGTTGCGATGGTGGGATAAATGGCTAAAGGGTATAGAAACTGGTGTGGAAA
>Ga0255767_1000496_pt1 | contig 35751 bp, 25 predicted proteins | sample 071ome_24_FD_179967 | JGI IMG/M metagenome (GOLD analysis project Ga0255767, IMG submission 179967) | Coastal salt marsh microbial communities from the Groves Creek Marsh, Skidaway Island, Georgia - 071402CT metaG (version 2) | ecosystem: Environmental > Aquatic > Marine > Intertidal zone > Salt...
GCAACGAGTCGAAATGCCGGCCAATCACCATAATGAGTTGGCTTCTAAGATTACTTGCGCTGGGAATCTTTGCGCCCTTTGTAGCCGCTGAATCTCATCCGCCAAATATCGTGCTGATTGTTGCCGAGGATATGGGGCTTCGAGTGGGGGCATACGGCGACGAAATCGCGAGGACGCCCAATATTGACCAGTTAGCAAAAGAGGGGGTTCGCTTTACCCATACCTTTGCCGCTGCAGGCGTTTGCGCGCCTAATCGGTCTGCTCTAATCACGGGCGTCTATCCCCAGTCTATGGGGACTCAGCAGATGCGAACCTCACAGATGAAATACGAGGCAGTCCCTCCAGCTAGCGTAAAAGCGTTTCCAGAACTCTTACGGCTCGCTGGGTACGCGACCGCCAACACGACCAAAACCGACTATCAATTCGGCGAGCCGTTCACGATTTGGGATGCTGATGTGAATAAGTCGTTTACGGCACCTGAAGATCTTGCCTTGTGGCGACATCTCCCCCCCGGTCAGCCCTTTTTCGCCATGTTTAATCTGGCCACAACCCATGAGAGTCGATTGGTTGATGCGTCCACCCAACCCACCAAACGACAGCCATGGGTCGCGCCGCTCATGAAGGCAGTTTTAGGGTTCAGGCGCGAACATATTCCCGCCATCACCGATCCGAACTCGGTAACAGTGCCGCCGTACTATCCCGACACGGCCGATGTGAGGGGCTCTATTGCCCAGATGTACAACAACATTCACTACGTCGATCAGCAGACGGGCACGATCATTAACAACCTCATGGAAGACGATCTGCTCGATAACACCATCATCTTGTGGACCACTGACCATGGCGATGGGTTTCCCCGCGCCAAACGCTCGATCTACGATTCAGGCATTCATGTGCCGCTAGTCATTCGCGACCCTCTTCGAATGAGACCGGGCACGATTGATGAGCGTCTCGTTTCATTTGTTGATATCGCGCCGACCATCCTCCAGATGGCCGGTGCTCCTATTCCGAGCTTCATTCAAGGTAGAAGCCTCCTGATCGATGACCCACGTGCGGCTGTTTTCGCGGGGCGCGACAGAATGGATGAAACCTGGGACTGGCAACGGGCTGCGCGAGACAAACGATTCAAATACATTCGAAATTACCGGCCCGAACTCGCCTACTTCAGGCCGCTCGCATTCCGAGACATGTTTCCCATCATGCGGAGATTGTGGGCCAATCACCGCGCGGGAACCCTAACGCCGGTGCAAGCGCAATACTTTAGTGCACCCCGACCAGTGAACGAGCTATATGACGTGATTGCGGACCCACACGAGGTGAATAATCTTGCCGAATCTCCAGCGCACGCAGCGGCCCTCAAGCGGTTGAGTACAGCCATGGATGAGTGGATCGAGCGAGTCGGTGACCTCAGCCAAATTTCTGAGGAGGAGATGATCGAGACCATGTGGCCCGGTCGTACCCAGCCTCGCACCGAAGCGCCTTCTTTTTTAGCGACTCCTCAAGGTATCACTATTCACAGCGAGACTGAGGGCGCATCGCTGGGCTACCAAGTGCTACCGACTGAGCAGCCCAATCATTGGTTGATTTACCGTGACCCCATCGTTTTGTCCCCGGGGCAAACCCTTCGAGCCAAGGCCATCCGCTACGGTTATGCGGAAAGCGATGTAGCAGTGCTAATCTCATCCCGTTCAGCGGATTAACTCGTCGCATCAAGACCAACGGCAGTACGCTCATGTTGCCGGTGAGACGGTGCCGACGATACGACGAAAAGGTCATTCAAGGATTGACCGTGACTTTGGATAAAGCTCAACGAAAAGGACCTACCCGTTAACTCCTTTATCGGGATCACTGAAGGCTGATCAAAAACACAGCTAACTACTCATGCTGCCAGGCACCCTGTCGCCACGGTTGAATGAGCAAATTCGATCCCCAGCATTGATCGTCATCGAGCACTTTCTTTTGTTAACCCTTTTTAATCGCCTTCTTTTCATAGCCTTTTTTCATCGCCACTCGTCATAGTCTCTCTTCCAGCCGCGCTGCAGCGGAATCATGGATCAATGACAAATTAGCTCAACCGATTGGTAACAAAGCATCGCCAGTGACGGGCAGGCCAGCTAGGTCTGATATTTACTGAGCAAACTGTTAGCATCCCGTCACAGTTAATCACCGAACAACCCTAATGCCCGAAGGCACACCAACACAGCGTGCACCGATTAACACCGATTTGCTCGATGCCGACAGCCGAGCACTGCTGGATCAATATTTCCCGGATCACAACCTATCGATCATCCTGAAGGTAGCCTTCGAAAATGGCTACGCGAAAACCCTCATCCCTCTGCTAGATCGCATCTACTTTAGCCAAACATTTTCGATCCCAACCATCGTTGTTGAGGCAGCACAGGTGCTTGCGCATGCTATCTGTGACAATCGCTACTGCGCTGTTTTTCACGCCGTTAACATGGTCGACTTGGGCCTTGATCCCAAGGAGGTGAAAGCCCTTATTGAGCGCCAGCAACTACCGAGCCGTTACTCCGACCTCAAGCGGTGGGAGAAATCTCTCCAATTGATCGCTGTGCAATTTCATTCGCCGGCAACCGCAAACACCTTGTTCTCCCAGCTTGCACGTTTCCATGAGGGTCAGGAGCTTGCTGATCTCGGCGCATTGATCGCGTTTTGCAATCTAGATCGATTCATCCTGGAGTTTTTCTCTGAGGAAATTGACCTCCACGCAGAACCGATGATCGTTGAGCGCGCGTCATATTCTGACGACCTTGTCTTGAGTTTCACCGAGATTCGGGGTGAAGAAAAACCCATTGTCACCATGTGCTCGGTCTGCAAGGCCATACAGACGGAGGACAAATGGCTCCCTATCGAGGAGGCTATTCCAAAGATTCCGGGCAATGCGCTCTTCTCTCACGGGTACTGTCCTCCTTGTCTTGAACAGACTCTCGCCGCAGAGGGACTGCGTTAACCGACTGCTTTTCAATCCTCTTTTGGTATTGATACTCGCCCAGCGCCGCCACTTAGAAAATCTTCCGGCTATCGTGCTGGGTATTTTTGTACCTCGCTGGCGAGTACTGGGCTTCCAATCGCTAGACTTCACCAATCATTGCCCCCGTCATTTTGGTTCGTTCCCTTATCAACGTACTGGAACGTGATCGACCCCCACCGAACGCAATTCGCTTGGCGTTCACCTCATGTCTGCTAGGATGGCGCGCATTCAATCAACCTCGCCACAGGAGAATCCGTTGTCTCAAACCCCTCGCCAGATTCTTGATCAAGAGCCAATGGGGCGATTTCAAATCATCGCGGTCACCATTTGTATCTGCCTCTACGCCATCGATGGGTTCGACGTTCTCTCCATTAGTTTTGCGGCACCGGGCATAGCGGAGGAATGGGGTATTAATCGAGCCGTGCTCGGCATCGTTTTATCCATGGAACTCATCGGTATGGCGCTCGGATCCATTGTGATTGGCCCCATCGCCGACCGTTGGGGGCGCCGGCCTACGATTCTCCTTTGCTTGGTGATCGTCTCTTTAGGGATGGCTGCAGCCAGTACCGCGAGCAGTGTTCCAGTGCTTGCCGCCTACCGACTAGGCACTGGGCTTGGCATCGGCGGCATGCTAGCTGCAACCAGCGCAATGACCGCTGAATATGCGAGTGCCCGCTTTCGCCAATTGAGCGTGATTCTGATGGCAGGGGGCTACCCTGTGGGTGTCGTTATCGGTGGCTCGGTTGCTTCTCAGCTCTTAGTGTCATACGACTGGCGAGCGGTATTTTTGTTTGGCGCCGCAGCATCTGCACTTTTCATCCCTATTGTTTGGCTAGCTCTGCCCGAAAGCATTGATCACTTAAGCCAGAAACGACCAGAGAATGCGCTGACAAGAATCAACGCGATACTAAAGCGAATGGGCCACCAACAGGTGAGCGAGCTCCCCAATATTGAGCAGCCGACCGCTTCGCTGACCAGATTACTGGCACCCAACCTGAGAAAGACCACGCTACTCCTGATCCTTGCCTACTTCGTTCACATCATGACGTTTTATTTCATCTTGAAATGGATTCCAAAAGTGGTTGCAGATATGGGGTTTCATCCATCAGAAGCAGGGGGCGTGCTGGTGTGGGCCAACGTTGGCGGCGTCCTTGGCTCGGTTCTCATCGGTCTGCTCACCCAACGATTCAAATTATGGTCTCTGCTACTCGGTGCTCTAGCTGGGTCCGCCGTCTGCGTCGTTCTGTTTGGCCAAGGGCAAGCGGACCTCGTTCGCCTATCCATCGTGGCTGCCGCAGCGGGGTTCTTCACAAATGCCGCAATCGTTGCCATGTACGCTACGTTTGCCGACGTTTTTCCGACCGAATTACGCGCTGGCGGCACCGGTCTTGTGATCGGGTTCGGGCGCGGGGGCGCAGTGCTTGGGCCCATCGTGACGGGATTTCTCTTTCAGGCTGAATTCGGGTTAAGCACGGTAGCAGCACTGATGTCACTCGGCTCACTCATTGCTGCCTTTGCCATATTCCTGCTTCGCAGCGAAATTATGCGAGCAACCGAGCGACACCACGAGGCGCCCTAGCCAAATGATCCGTCATCGCTCAACACTGGCTTCCGGAGTGCGATGAGGTAATGCCTTAAAACCTTTAAATCCCCCTCGCCCTGAAATCGGTCCAGGCTTTGAGAAATGCCAGCGTTACCGCTATGGTGATGAAGACTAGTTAGCAGGGGAACTCTATGTCTGGCCCACTCGAAGGCATCAAAGTCATTGATGTATCAGCCGTTGTCTCTGGCCCACTCGCCGCAATGATTCTCGGGGATCAAGGCGCAGACGTCATCAAGGTTGAGCCCCCCGGCATTGGCGAGGTCGTGCGGCTACCCAACTTCGAAAGAGGCGGCCTCACCTCACTATTTATCAACTGCAATCGAAACAAACGAGGTGTGGCACTCGATCTTTCAAAGCCAGATGGCGTCGAAGTGATGTATGAAATGATCAAAACCACGGATGTCTTTATCCAGAACTGGCGCCCTGGCGCTGCCGACCGACTCGGGTTGGGCGAAGCCAAACTTCGAGAGATTAACCCCAATCTCATTTATTGCTCGATTTCAGGATTTGGGCCGAGTGGCCCCTACTCCGATCGTCGAGTATACGATCCAATCATTCAGGGTCTAACGGGCCATCCAGCCATTCAGATGAGTCAAGATTTCCCTATCCCTGATTTGGTTCGTCACATTGTTGCGGACAAATCGACGTCCTACACCGCAGCGCAAGCCATTACAGCCGCGCTGTTCGCGAGGGATCGCGGAGCAGGCGGACAGCATATTGAGGTGCCGATGATCGATGCCTCGCTCGCTTTTTTCTGGCCTGATGGAATGATTCGGCACACGCTGGAAAATACTGAGGAGTTGCCCGGCAATTCGCTCTACGAAACCTACCGGCTGTGGCACACGCAAGACGGTCAAATCATTTATTTCACCGCCTCTCAGGTCGAACATGAGGGGCTCTTTAACGCGCTCGGGCACCCTGAGTGGATTACTGATCCTCGCTTTGCAACGACCGAATCGAGGATGGTCCCAGAAAACGCTGAAGCACTCGGCGCATTGATCGATGAAGCACTGAGGGCCAGCCCAACGGACGAACTGCTCGAAAAAATGCAAGCTAACGATGTGCCCAGCGGCAGAGTGCTCGGCCTTGAGGAAATTTTCGAAGATCCGCAAATCGTTCATAACGAGACCATCCTTGAATTCAATCACCCCACGGCTGGGAAGTATCACCAAGCCAAACCTGCCGCGCGATTTCATTCAACTCCTCAGGACCCGCGGAAGCGTATGCCGCCGCTCCTGGGAGAGCACACCGAAGAAGTGTTACTTGAGACGGGCTTCAGTGCTGAGAAAATAGAGGCGCTACGCGAACAGGGGATCGTGCCCTAGGGGTTAGGTCAATGCTTCAGCGCGGTTAGCGGTTAGCGGTTAGCGGTTAGCGGTTAGCGGTTAGCGGTGCACGTTGCCATTCCAGATGGACATCATGGAAGCGTTTGCCGCTACCGTGCTCGAGAGACATCCCTGCGCTCTGCGCCCTTAGTCAGACACGCGGACGAACCCCAACCATTTGTTCAGCAATTCCTCTGAAACACACCGGATCTGCGCTTGAGCCTATGAGGGGTCGAGTGGGCGAAGGGTCATGGTCTACCCCCTAAACACCATTGTTGACGCAGCACACTGAAATAGACACACCCCTACAACCAAACGCTTCAAGCTCCGACCGGCAAGAATCGAAGAGATCAATCGCCTTTGAGGCTGCCCCTTCCGTCGATACTAGACCCCGCTTAATCGCCCTCGAAAGCCGGTTCATCTTAAATCGCATGACCAGGCCTCGCGCTCTTGCGCCCCAGGCCTAAACTCTCTTTTTTTCCTGAAAGAGTGAGTCACCATGGATCAGGTACGAAGCCGGCCCACCATCAAATTGGGCTTGATGGGCTTTGGTCAGATTGGTCGAATGATCTATCAACTGGCTCAACACCAGCCGGATATCGAGATCACTGCGATTGCGGACATCGGTGAACCTCACATCTTGTGTTACCTCCTTCAAGCGGAATTGGATGACCCGGGGTCTTTCCGTATTGAGGGAAATTATCTCGTCAGTCCACGTTACCGATCTCGGATGCTCCGAACTGACTCACCGGGAGAGGTGCCCTGGGACACCTTTGGTGTGGACTTGGTGATTGAGGCTACCGGTCAATTCAGGGACCGTGCTTCCCTTGAAGCCCATTTGCATGCCGGCAGTCCACGGGTGCTTGCACGAACGCTCCCCACAGAACTCATCGACCGAATCATCGTTCCTGGCATCAACGAATCCAGCATTAATCCTCACGACCGAATCATTTCGGCGGGGTCGGCAACTTTCGGTGCTGCCGCGCTGCTCCTTCAGGCAGTCACCGAAGTCGCACCGGTCGACAGCGTCAGCATTACTTCGATTCACTCGTATTCAAGCGATCAACCCGTACAAGATTACGCCGGTAGTGACTACCGAAGGAGCCGCTCTGCCGCAGAAAATATCATTCCCAATACCCATGAGGCGGGGAATTGGTTGCCCAACCTTCTCCCGCACTTAGAGGGCCGAGTTACCACCTCAGCGCTCAACGTACCCATTCAGCGCGGAAGCCTCCTTGATATATCGCTGGCGTTTAGTGACGACTCCATCACGGTTGAAGCCGTGAACGATGCGATTCGCAGCGCCGCTTGCTCGCGACCTGAACTCGTCCAAGTCAGCGAAGACCCGATCGTGTCCTCTGATGTCATTGGTCAATCGTGCACGGTGCTATTTGACGCACCGGGGACGATCAAAGCAGGCAGCCGGATGATTAAGTTGCTCGGTTGGTACGAAAACTTGGGTCACGCCGCTAGGCTGCTTGATGTGGCCCGGCTGTATACAGAATTGGAGGCCGCAGGCGTATGAGAGTAGCCATTAATGGATTCGGACGAATTGGCCGAGCGGTCTTCCGCATCCTGGAGAGCAGACCAGATATCGATGTCGTCGCCATCAACGACCTGTTTGACCCGAACGCCCTCCGATATCTTCTGAACTACGACACTGTCATGGGTCCCTTTGGCGCAGCCGTCGAAGTCGCGGACGGCGCATTATGTACGCCAAACACTCGCGCCAAACTGTTGGCCGAACCTTCACCGCTGTCGCTCCCGTGGGCTGAATTGGCCATCGATGTCGTCGTCGAAGCCACTGGAATTTTCCGGCACCGAGAACAGCTCGAGGCCCATCTCTCGGCAGGTGCCAAGCGCGTTGTACTGACCGTACCCGCTGCCGATGACATTGATTACACGGTCGTCCTCGGTGTTAACGATGATGGTCTCCTGCCCGAACATCAAATTATTTCTAATGCTTCCTGCACCACCAATTGCCTGGCACCGATGGCGAAGGTGCTGAACGATACCTTTGGGATTGCCGAGGGCGTTATTAATACCGTTCACGCTTACACCAATGACCAACGACTTGCTGACGTGCCACATTCTGATTGGCGGCGATCGCGTGCAGCAGCAGAAAATATCATTCCCACCTCCACTGGCGCAGCAAAAGCCGTCGGTGAAGTGCTCCCTGATCTCGCTGGACGGCTACACGGCATTGCCTCAAGGGTCCCCGTACCAGACGGATCAGTAGTCGATCTGTTCGTAGAGCTCGAGACTGCGGTTACGGCAGAAGACATTCATCAGGCCGTGCGCTGCGCTGCGAGCACACCCGCGTTAGCCGGCATCCTGGAATATAGCGACGTACCGATTGTTTCATCGGACATTATCGGCAACGCCCATTCGTCCATTTACGACGGTGGCTTTACGGCCGTCTCCCAAAAACGCTACGTTCGAGCGCTCAACTGGTACGACAACGAATGGGGGTACTCAAGTCGAGTCTGCGATCTGCTGGGCGTCATCGACCGCTGGTAATCCAGAGCCCCAACCACCTCACTTCCAGAATCGCAGACAGCCGCGAGGATGCTCGTCACTCGGGCCTGTCGTTTTGATTGCTATACAAAACGCCGGATGATCTAGGCCGCCTGCTCGCTGCCTAGACAGTTCGCAACACTTGCAAAGGGGGCTGTGTGCCACCACTTGCGTGATCGCCGATCACTTAAATCGCTGCGGCATTGATTAAGTTAGTTGAGGCTGAGAGGCTAATCACTCAATGAAGTCAGAGAGCCGTTCCAGTACTTCTGTAGATTTCAAATGCCGCATCACCGCCCAGAATCTTGGCGTGGTGGCCTCCACAATATTCTTCTCCACCTCTCCAGGGGGACACAAAAAGTTTCCGACCATGCTGGCAAAGCCAAATAACAAACAGCTAGCAATCTGCAGATCGCGCCGGAGATCAGCCTCACTGTAATTCGCAACGCCCTCTTCCGTCAGTTTTTTGAAGTAGGCCGCTATGCAGCGCTCGCCTAAATCTGGCCATTCAGTCTCGCCGAGTGATTGGGCAAAGAAATAGCAAAGATCCCAAGCTGCTGGGCCCGTGGAGGTTAACTGCCAATCGTACATCCTCGGCGCACCCGTCACAGGGTCAAAACACACATTTTCCATCCGCGCATCGCCGTGCAAGAGGGTTTTCGGTCTCGACTCGGCAAAGAAATTGAAAATGGCGGCTGAGGCTTCATTACCCGCTTCAAAATACGGCATCAAGTCGTCATCAATGACATAGCTAAAGTGCGCTTCATAGAGCGGCCAACCGGTTTCGATGGCCGGCGGGTAAATATCCGCCCAAGTGGAAAATGGGTAGAGCGCATCCGATGCCTGAATCGTTGGATCGTTCCAATACTGCGCATGCATGGTCGCGAGTCCCTCCACCGCCCGGATGGCATCCGCCTCATCAATGCCGTCTAATTGGCTGACAAAGCGACAGGCCACTAGGTCCTCAATAACTAAAAGAAAGTCCCCGTTCCCACTCACATCGACAGCCGCGTGGCAGGCAGGTGGTTTTAGCGAGCAACCTTCACTGTGGCTTAGGTAAAACTTAGCCTCTCGTTCGTAGGCTAGTAACCCTCTACCCGTTTCAAGGTTGTCAGGTCGCACGGTAGGGAACTTCACAATGACGGAGGGTAGGCCCTCGCCACCGCTCCAGGTTAGGTCGACCCGGCAAATATCTCCCAAGAAACCAGCGGTTTCTCCCACGGGTGACACCGAAAATGCGGTAATCGTGTGTCCCACATTTAGATGACTAAGCGTCTCGCCCAGCCATTCGAGTGTGATCGCTTCTCCATGATTTGGGGGTTGACCGACCATGCCTATGCCCTCATTTATCGTTTTGACATGTTTTGGCATGCAATTTCGACAGAATCAAGCCAGTCACGCCTACAAGGGCCTGCAAAAAGGGAGGGGACATGTCGGTTGTAACTTGAGAGACCAAGGCCGGGAAGGGGTGCTAGGGTCGCTCGAATACGAGTGCGGGGAAGAGTCCGCTCGCTTTGGATCGGACCCGTGACGATCCCTATGGAAGTCAATAGCGATTAAGAGTTGTTAGTCGTAAGTCATGGTATCGAGCAAGCCGCCATCAATTACTTGCGGGCAAGTTCGTCAGGCAAATGACTCGTGAGAAACGGGTCTGAGTCAGTGAGCGCGCTTTGAATCGAGAAAATCTATGCTCTCAGGCATCACCGCCGAAGAGGTCCCGCGTGTAGACCTTCTCGTCCACATCGAGCAGTTCATCGCTCTTTCGGTTGGCAATGATCACGTCGCTGATGCGCTTGAATTCTTGAAGATCTTTGACCACCCGAGAGCGAAAGAATTCGGGCTCGTCCAATTCAGGTTCATAGACCACGATCTCAATGCCCTTCGCTTTAAGGCGCTTCATCACCCCTTGAATCGCCGACGCCCTGAAGTTGTCCGACCCTGACTTCATGATGAGTCGGTAGACACCGACGACTTTTGGGTCGCGAGACACGATGCTCTCGGCAACAAAATCCTTCCGGGTCGTGTTCGCATCCACAATCGCCTGAATCAAGTTCTGAGGCACCTCACTATAGTTAGCTCGCAGTTGCTTCGTGTCCTTGGGAAGGCAATAGCCTCCATAACCAAAACTAGGATTGTTGTAGTGGGTGCCGATTCGGGGATCCAGACCAACGCCCTCGATGATTTGCTGCGAATTCAACCCTCGCGTCTGCGCGTAAGTATCTAATTCATTGAAATAAGCCACCCGCATTGCCAAATAAGTGTTCGCGAAGAGTTTGATGGCTTCCGCCTCGGTTGGATCGGTGAGCAGAACATCAATTTCGTCTTTTTCCGCACCTTGAACCAACAAGTCAGCAAACCGCCTTGCTCGCTCTGATCGCTCGCCGACTACAATCCTCGAGGGGTGTAAATTATCGATAAGCGCTTTGCCTTCACGCAAGAATTCTGGTGAAAACAGCACATTTTGGTAGTGATTTTCACTGACCAGCGCTTCAGTAAACCCGACGGGAACGGTTGATTTAATAACGACCGTCGCATCCGGGTTAACACTTACCACATCAGCGACCACCCCATCGACCGTACTCGTATCGAATGCGTTCGTATCGGGGTCGTAATCCGTGGGTGTGGCCACAATGACAAATTCAGCCCCTAAATAGGCATCCCACTTGTCGGTTGTCGCGCGCAGGTTGAGCGATCGGTTGGCCAAAAAGTCTTCTAATTCAGCATCCACAATCGGCGACACGCGGTTGTTCACCATCGCTACACGCGATTCATCGATATCTAGCGCAACAACTTCATTGTGCTGTGAGAGGAGCACAGCATTTGAGAGTCCTACATATCCTGTTCCCACCACTCCAATCTTCGCCATATGGATGCGTGCCTTGAATATTGATTTCTTGTTTATTCGAGCAGACTTTACTTAGTCTTTGATCGTTTTACTGGATCAAGGTTTCCCTGAATGCAAGATAAACTTGAGATGCTTGGATTAGTCGAAGCTTATCGCCTATTCTGAGACTCATCCCAGCTGTTCTGGATCCAGGGGGGACCAAGTATTAAGTTGTCCAATGACGGTATGCAAAAGCATCAGGTTACTGAGGACTATGCTTTCAGCGAAAAGCCGTAACTAGAAATGCGGAATTTCAAACGACATCGCAGGAAGCCACTTACCCGAAAGACTGGTGGCTCGCTCCTTTCTCGGTAGCCATCTCAAAAAACAGCGGTATGGACTCAACTTTAAAGCACGCCATAGTGGGGAAGTTGGGAGCAACTAAGCTAATCTCATCTTGAGCGATTCACGTCCCCAATCTACTCGACAAGTAGATTGGGGGTGTGATCAAGCAAGCCGCAGCATGCGGCGAGAGGCGTCTAGGACGCCTTAGCCATATTGATGATCTTCAGCTGGGTGAACTCTTCGAGCCCCTCTTCTCCAAGCTCATTGCCGAGACCAGATTGCTTCGCGCCACCGAATGGAATCGCAGGATCTAGCTCCGCGTGCTTATTGATCCAGATCGTGCCTGCGTCCATTTTCTCAGCCAGCGCGTACGCTTTATCTAAGTCCGATGACCACACAGAACCTCCAAGCCCCCAAGCACTCGCATTGGCGCGCGCGACTGCATCATCTTCTTCATTGAATTTAAGGACAGGTAAAACCGGGCCAAACTGCTCCTCGTCAACCAACCGCGACCCTTCCTCAATATCCCGCACGATAGTGGGTTTGATGAAATAGCCAGGCGCGTCTGGGACCTCGCCGCCAGCAATGACGTTGCCGTCTTTTTTAGCTTCTTCGATGAGTTCCTTCACCCGCTCGTACTGCATCTTGTTATTGAGTGGCCCAAGCTTCGTGCCCTGTTCGAGCCCGTTACCAATGACCGTCTCATTGGCAAGGGTCGCTAACTCATCGCACATCTCATCGTAGATGTCTTCATGGACATAGAGACGCTTCATTGCAATACAGACCTGACCGCTATTTTGGAAGGCGCTATCAAACACTTTTGGCGCCGTTTCCTTTGGGTCTACGTCATTCAACACGATGCCGGCATCGTTGCCGCCGAGCTCCAACGTAATCCGCTTAAGTAAGCCAGCCGCGCCCGCCATCACCTTCGCGCCTGTTGCCGTCGAGCCAGTGAACGAGATTTTTCTTATGTCCGGATGCGCAGTCAGCGCTGCTCCAAGGTCGTTCTCGTCGGTAATGAAGTTGACGACGCCCGCCGGGACGATGTCTTTAATCAGGGCGCCGATGCGCAGTGTGCTGAGCGGCGTGGTAGGCGCAGGTTTAATCACGATCGTGTTGCCAGCAATCAGCGCTGGCGGCAATTTGAATGCCATCAGGATGAGCGGAAAGTTCCATGGGACAATCGCGCCAACCACGCCAAGCGGGCGCCGGTGTGCTTCAACTTTTCGGCCTTCACTGTCATCGATCACTTTCACGGGGAGATCGAGCGACGTGAAGTAACGGCAAAACGCCGCCATGCCGTAGACCTCGCCAGTCGCGTCACCCAGAGGCTTACCTTGTTCTTCAGTCAGCAGTTGTGCGAGTTCGGTCGCATTGGCTTCAATCGCATCCGCGATCTTTAGAACGACGGCTTTTCGCTCCTCAATAGCGGTTTCACTCCACGCCGGGAACGCAGCCTTCGCAGCGGCAACCGCGTCATTTAACTGCGCCTCTGACGCTTTCGGGCAGTCCGCTAATTTTTCTTCGTTAGCGGGGTTAACGACCGCCATCGTGTGGTCACCATCCACCAACTGACCGTTGATTAATAATTGATAGTCCGACATGTGTTTCTCATCCTTCCTGTTGTCATTCATCGATGCTGTGTGGGTTCCTCGCAGCAGAGACCGGATAGCCTGGCTATCCGACTTAGCGCATCACCTTGGCATAACTTCTATTTCCGCTCGCGCACCCCACGAATCTACCATTTTTACTGACCCGCGCGGAAACTGGCTCAATCACTGGGGAGCGCTAAGCCCCGCGCTGTTGCAAAGACTTCAATTGGCGCACTCGCTAGTGCTTTAAATGGAGCGTTTTAGATGGAGCATTGGGCATTGACCTGCTCGCCGTTGAGGGACCAGCTAACCAAAAGAGAGTCGCTGCGCCTCTTATGCACTGCCTCTAGCCGCAATTGCAGATCATTCGCACCAATAACGGCTGGCATTGAACCGTCAGAACACCACTTGCCACGTACTCCTGACCGACGCGCTTCGACAGCGAGCCATCACTTAATCTAGCGCGAAACGGTTTATCTGACCCGCACACCATCAGAAATGACAGCCTGAATGGTGCGAGTATGCTTGATGTCTTCAAGCGGGTTATCGGCTAGCACTATCAAATCGGCTTCCATCCCGGGCTTCACCTGCCCCATGACCCCTTCCAACTTCAGGAACATGGCCGGCACAACCGTCGCCGCAAAGAGGGCTTGGCGCTCACTCAGGCCCGCATCGACTAGCCGTTCTAACTCGGTGTGAAGGCTATAGCCGGGAATGGCCTGCCCGATAGGCGTATCAGTGCCCGCACCGATGGGTACGCCAGCCCGTTGCATGGCGTCTACTAGCTCAAGAGACCAGCTCGAGAGCTGCTCGCTCACATTGTTCTCCTGCCCCGCGAAGAACGTTGCCGTTTCGATCCACTGATTCGCTAAAGCCTCGGGCACATCGCTCAGCGCATCGCGCCAATCTGAGCGACGAATCGGGGAATACTGCGGTAGCGTGTTTAAGCGCAGGGTCGGGACTTGGATGGTACTCTTCAGCGATTCAATCACGCGCTGACAGCGAGCGGATTCCGGATCCGAAGTTGCTAGCGCGATCGCCCGCTGACTTTGATGCAAATCACGACGTAATTCATACCCCGAACGATCTCCAGGGGATTCGATCATGGCCTCCCGAGCATCAAACAGAGACTCCGCGTCATCAGCACACGCAATCTCGATATTGCGAAGGTGTTCCATCGATTGAACGCGGGGCCCAGCAGTATCAGCCGCCATCGACAGCGGCACATGCGCGGCAATGGGTATGTTCGCGGCTCCTGCGCTCTCGACTAAGGCAGCAAACACGTCGGGACTCACTAACTCATAGATCTTGATAAAGTCGACGCCTGCGGCCACGAGGTCAGCTACCTGGTCTCTCGCCGCCTGAGCAGTTGCGTTCGGCCGGCCGATCTCAGTTCGACCATTGCCGTCGTAGACCACCAATCGACCATCCAGCAACGGACCGCTAAAAAAGATATCAGGAGCGGCCGCGCCAAGCGCTCGCCAACGGGCAAGTTCCGGTTGGATGTTGGCTAGTAATGCTCCCGTGTCTCGAACGCTCGTCACTCCGTAGTCCAGAAACAGATCCGGCATCTGCTGAATCAATTGAGCCTCGTAAACGATGTGCACGTGCATATCCCAAAGCCCTGGCAGCAAAAACTGACCCGTACCGTCGATTACTTCAAGCGACTGGCCAACCGATTCACTGGGGTCAAGCACACGCGCAATTTTCCCGTCGTTCACCAACACCGATTGCTTGGATACCCCCCCGGTCACCACATCAATGACCGACACATTGGTAATCGCAAGATCCATGACTTCGTTGTCTTCCGAGTAGGACGAAGGGGCTAATGCGCACAGCAAAAAGGCCAGCGCCATCAATCGGTTATGCATAACGTTCATCTCAGTAGTCCGGTTTCACATTCTGTCACAGTCCTACGCAACAAGGGACGAAGGTTCGTTACACTCGGGGTGTAGATCTCGCGAAAGGCATTTCAATGTTTCACTCAATCTCGACGCTCATTGGCGACCAACTCAGTCGTAATGGGGCCACTGTCTCGGTCGCCGAATCCTCAACCGGCGGCCTCATTTCTGCCAATCTACTGTCAGTGCCAGGCGCATCCCGGTTTTATGTGGGCGGGAGCGTTGTCTATACCCGCGAATCGCGGCGAGCATTCCTAACGCTCGATAAGGAGAAACTCACGGGCCTTCAGCCGCTTACCCCCGAAATCGTGCAGGTCTTCGCCGATGGCGCAAGAGAGACGCTGGGCACAACCTGGGGAATTGCAGAGCTCGGGGCAGCAGGTCCAGCCGGATCACCCTATGGAGGCGGTGCGGGCATCAGCGTAATCGGGATTAGCGGTCCGATCAGCCGCGCGATTAAAGTTGAGACGGGCTCCGATGACCGAGCAGAAAACATGCTCGCTTTCACTGAGGCCGCGCTCGAGCTGTTCCATACGGTGCTCACCGAATCCTAATGGGTGACGCAGGCCTGTCGTTTTCACCGTCATCGATTCGAGCTGCCTTTCAAAGCACGCACTAAGTGATCCGCTAAACCACTCCAGACGCTGATTAGCACGAGCGCGCGGCACCTTTCGCCCAACAATGGTGCTGACTTACCCTGCGGGGTACCAGGCATTGGCCGCTTCAAGTTCCCCACCGAGCCGCAGAATTTGCGCCACGCGCATAGACAATCTTGGATAACCTGCGTCTTGCCCGTGCTTTATCAGCCGCTGCGCATAATCGAGCGTTTCTTCAATGTATCGAGCGACAGCCTCTTCATCATTTGCCTTGCCGGCAGCGCGCACGAGGGTTGCATACGCGAGCAGCACTTGATGAATCTGGTCTTGGTATTGATCGATCACTTGCTTAAGCAGAGCTTGCCCCTCAGCCGTCTCACCCAGTTGCAAATGCACCGAACCTAGCCAACCTAGCGTCTCTGCGATCTGGGAACGATCCTCTCTCGTGTAATGGAGCGAGCGCTCTAAATACGATTTAGCCTTCGCCCACTCGGCTTCAGCACTCAGCAGCCGCGCGAGGTTCATCTGGGTCTCGCGATTGTGAGGGTGCCGCTCAAACGCCTGCTCAAAAAACCGCCTCGCCACTTTCGCGTTTCCCTGACGCTCCGCCAAGACCGCGACCTCAAAAAAGAACCGCCAGTCAGTCGCTTGCGAATTCAATACGGTGCGCCGCTTTTGAATGACCGTTTTCAGCGTTCCGAGTTCAGTTTCTAGTTCGCCCGTGCGAGACACCAAAAACTGCTTCAACGCTTCATAGTTGCTCTGCCCGGTGAAGGGTGGCTTGTCCGCAAGTGCGGACACCATTTTTAAATTCTCAAGCGTCTCGTAGTTCGGGAACCCCACTAGCCTGGCGAGCTGCTCAGGATCCAGTGGGTCCGAACTCACATCCAAATCCAATCGATCTAATATTGCCTTGCCAAACGCATTCGCAAGCACCGCATTCCCTGAGAAGTCATAGTGAACGTGTTCGAGCAACAAGTTCCAACCCGGCTGATAGGGCAAACTTTCCGATTCAAATGCCCCTGCTGCATCAATCAACGTAACACCATCTTGGCTGAATTGACCGGCCACCTCTCGAATCACCTGATTAGTGGTCGAATCAGCCCGGAATCGCAACGCGTCCAGGTCGCGGGCCAGTCGGTAATGACTTTTCGCTTCGTCAAAACGGTCTTGCGCTTCTAACACCCGAGCAAGCTGGAAATGGGTTTCGGCATAGTCCGGACTCAGTGCGAGTGCTTCGCTATACGCAATCTCGGCCAACTGCCAGTCACTCTCGGCCTGAGCCTCCGCCCCGTGCTGCATAGCGGCTTGCCATTCCGCTTGGACCCCACGCTCGAGCGTGCGACGGTGAGTTGATGCAAACGGCGCTTGGTCGCGAAGGTTGACGGGAACGGTGGCCAATAACACGCGGATACCCTTGGACCGCAAAAGGCCAATCGTATCAATCAAATTCATTTCAAAATGGTCGTACACTGCTTGCAGCCTGGGATCATCGCGCTGAACAAGTTGCTCAGTGAACATCGCCATACCTTGCCACTCGAGCGCTTCGCGGGCCTGCGGCGCTGAAAGGCGAGCGACAGCATTCGCAATCAACTGCCAAATCCGAGTGCGCTTCATCGCCTGCACCATCCGAATGCTGGTCAGACTCGCCAACGCGGTTTGGTTAAATGTCCCAGGCCCATAAGGACCAACGACTTCATTGTTACCCAACAAAATCACCGCGAACTGACCCGGAGACTCCGGAATGGCCTTTGCCACTTCGTAAATCACATGAGAGTTCACTGCCGTCATCGCCGTGTTGATGACTTCGATCTGTTTGTTCGGTAAACCCACCTTCAGTCGGGTCGCTAGCAGACGATCCAATCCATGATTACGATGCGGAAACCCCATCGCAGCTGATCCACCCAGCAAATAGACGCGGAGATTATCGGCATCGGGATTCGCCGCAAATGTGTTGTAGAGCGGCCCGATGTTAAGCTCAGGCGCGTAGAATTGGTGCGCAAATACGGGGTTTTCCTGTAAGAACGGTTCACCTTCGATTTCAATGGGGCGAAAATAGCCGAAGTCTTGGCCAATATTCAGCCATCGGAGTGATGCCTCGAGGAGCAAAAAGAACGCGAGCGGCACAACCAGCACCGCAATCAACGTGTAAGCGGCCTCTTTGATCGAGAATGACCGCAGGCTCACAAGCACCACCCGCTACTGTAGTCCGGGTAGTAGGAAGCGAATACCAATGGTCGTAACCCTATATGACTAAACCATCGATAGTTTTGGGAGTGTCCGCGTTTTATCACGATAGCGCAGCAACCATTGTCCGAGACGGCCACATTATAGCCGCTGCCCAAGAGGAGCGATTTTCGCGCATCAAACACGATGCCAGCTTCCCCACTCAGGCCATCATATCTTGTTTAGACGCGGCCGGGGTAACGCTAGCCGATGTGATTCACGTGACCTTTTATGACAAACCGTTCATTAAATTTGAGCGCTTACTTGAAACTTACTTCAGTTATGCACCTCGGGGGTTCCAATCCTTCTTGGCGGCGATGCCCATCTGGCTGAAAGAAAAGCTTTTTCTAAAAACGGTGATTCGGCGAGAACTCTCTGCTCTCAGCCAACTACCTCAGAAAGCGCTGCCACCTTTACTTTTTGGTGAGCACCATCACTCCCATGCGGCGTCGGCCTTTTACCCGAGCCCTTTTGAAGAGGCGGCGGTACTTTGCATGGATGGCGTGGGGGAATGGGCCACCACCAGTGTGTGGGTGGGCAAAGGCAATACACTCGTGCCACAGTGGGAAATCCACTTCCCTCACTCGCTAGGATTACTATATTCCGCGTTTACCCAATACGCCGGCTTCAAAGTGAATTCTGGCGAATATAAGTTGATGGGCCTTGCCCCCTATGGCTCGCCTCGCTATGTGTCGCAGATTTATGAGGAGTTGATTGATGTCAAACCAGATGGGACCTTTCGCTTAAACCTCGACTACTTTGATTTCCCGGCCGGGCTGAGAATGATCAATCAGCGCTTCTGCAAGCTGTTCGGTGGTCCGGCCAGGGAACCAGAATCGGAAATTACGCAAAAAGAAATGGATATTGCGGCATCGATTCAGGTGGTCACGGAAGAGATTGTCCTACAGCTTGCGCGAACGATCGCGAGCGAGCTTGGGCAATCGCATCTCTGCTTGGCCGGAGGCGTTGCGCTGAATTGTGTAGCCAATGGTCGACTGCTACGAGAGGGGCCGTTTGACGACATCTGGATTCAACCGGCATCAGGCGATGCCGGCGGCGCACTCGGCGCCGCACTTGCGACGCATTACGAATATCTGGGTAATGACCGAGCACCAAGCGAGCAGGACCCAATGCGAGGCGCTTATCTGGGCCCCAGTTTTTCGAATGACGCCATTGGAACCGCGCTGGATGATTTAGAGGCTGTCTATACAAAACACGATGACGATACTTTGCTGCCACTCGTTGCGAAAGAGATCAGCGAGGGTCAGGTGATCGGCTGGTTTAGCGACGCGATGGAATTTGGCCCGAGGGCGCTGGGCGCACGATCCATCCTAGCGGACCCTCGTAGCCCTCATATGCAGACCACGTTAAACCTCAAAGTGAAGCAGCGTGAATCCTTCCGACCGTTTGCGCCAGCGGTGCTAAAAGAGCGCGCGGCAGACTGGTTTGAGCTTGAAAGCGAGAGCCCCTACATGATGCTCGTCGCGACGGTAGCCAACCACCAGCGGACAACCACGCCCGCCGATCAAGCGGCGTTTGGTATCGAACAATTGAAGCAGACTCGCTCTACTATTCCTGCCGTTACCCATGTCGACTATTCGGCCAGGGTGCAGACCGTCGACGCAGATACGAACCCACGTTTTCATCATTTGCTATCAGAGTTCGAAGCCATCACAGGCTGCCCGGTACTCATCAACACGTCATTTAATGTTCGGGGCGAGCCGATTGTTTACCGCCCGGAGGACGCGTATCACTGCTTTATGAATACCGGGATCGATCGGCTAGTCATTGGCAGTTACCTACTGAAGAAAGAGGACCAACCATCAACCAACTTGCCAGCTCGCCAGTTCGAGCTCGATTAGGCGCCATTGATGAACACACCTACCCGACCTGTCGCAACGCTGAAAGAAATCCGTTCTTTTGGATTGATCTTTTCATTGCTGGTTGTCTTGATCTTTGCTGGCCTCATGCCCTGGCTTTTTAATCAATCGATGTCCGTCTGGCCCTTTGGAGTCAGCGCTATCACTGTGCTGCTTGCTTTGCTCGCGCCCTCCGCACTGCGCCCCCTTCACAGTCTATTTATCAAGCTGGGCACGGTACTCGGTTTCATCAACACTCGAATCCTTCTGTTTATTATCTTCTTCGGCCTTTTTTTACCGGTGAGCATCATCATGTGGCTCGTTAGACGAGATATTCTTGGGAGGAGGCCATCCACCGTTGATAGCTATCGCAAGCCGAGTCAGCCAAGGCCCCGTGACCACTTTGAGAGACCGTACTGATGATGGAATTGATTAAAGACCTACTTGGGTTTCTCGTAGAGAGAAAAAAGCTCTGGATGGCGCCCATTATTCTGGTGCTGTTGTTGTTTGGATCCTTGATCGTGTTGACTGAGGGCTCAGCCATAGCGCCCTTTATTTACACGTTATTTTAAGACCAGCACTCATACCCCGTACTAGAGACGCACCCGGAGATCTGGAGCTCCTAGGGCGAAAAGGTTCGCACTCTATGATTGGCCGATCGGACCGTAAGGTCCTTTAGTCATCAACTGGTTCGAGCTCAAAGTTACCCGTTAGACAACGGCTAAATCCTTTGGATATTCTGCTACGCCCGCAAGCAGGAAAAACGCCTTGGACGACACCACTCGCATCAGTCGGCTGCAATCTCCAATTGGCACCGTTCGTGTGGTGCTTGATACGGACACAGCCAATGAAATCGATGATCAATTTGCACTCGTCTGGGCGCTTTTGTCCCCCGAGCGATTGAGTCTAGAAGCCATTTACGCGGCACCCTTTTGGGCTGACTGGCATCCCGGATCCACCTCCCCGAAGGATGGAATGGAAAAAAGTTACGCTGAAATTCATAGAGTGTTGAGTCTGATGGATACGCCAGTAACCACCCCTGTCTTCAAGGGATCAGCCGACTTCTTACCTGGTCATGGGCAGCCTGCGGCGGACAGTGATGCGATTCGAGACTTGATTGAGCGGGCGCGTCAGCCAGGCTTGTTATATGTGGTTTGCATTGGCGCGATCACCAACGTTGCATCGGCGATTTTGCAAGCACCCGACATCATCGACGAGATCGTGGTAGTTTGGCTCGGCAGCCATGCCAGCTGGTGGCCAGACACGGCTGAATTCAACCACATGCAGGATATACCGGCAGCGAGGGTTATTTTTGACTCAGGTGTGCCGCTTATCCACATCCCATGCATGGGGGTTTCATCTCACTTGATCACATCGCCGGAGGAGCTCGAGGTCAGTGCGAGGGGCAGTCGCATTGGCGACTTTCTGCACGAGATAGTGCGCGATTACCCGGGGCGTCGCGGTGCCGGCTGGTCAAAAGTGATCTGGGACATATCGACAGTTGCCTGGCTGATCAACGAGAAGTGGGTGCCCTCGCAACTCGTGCATTCTCCGATCGCTCAGGATGACCGCACCTTCAGCTATAACAAGGATCGACATCTCATTCGCCAGGCCTACTACATTCATCGCGACGTTGTGTTTCACGACCTCTTTAAGAAGCTCGCGCAGCATGCTCGTCAAGGCAACGGTTAGCCACTCGCTGGGACCACTGATGACCAAGCAAATCTTGCGCAAACGTGAATCAAGCATTCGGTGAGATGCTTCAAAAAGTATGACCGTTGAGCGTGAGCTGGGAATGGTTTGGGCACAAAACGTCGCGTTGGTGAAAACCGGCTTTCGGCATTTCGCCTCGCGAATTGCCTTTCGCCCTTCATGTTTGCGCTTCGCGCACAACCGATTGTCAGGGAATCGCCTCTCGCGATTTTCACCTTCGGCGAAAACGCTGTCAGCCTCCACTTTCTCCGCTCTGCGAAGAGAGTGGGTTGGTAGCTACGGGTGGGCTTGAACCACCGACCTCAGCATTATGAATGCTGCGCTCTAACCAGCTGAGCTACGTAGCCACATTTTTGGCTCGCGAATTGTCGGGTCTACCCTTCTACTTGTCAACTTGGGATAGTGTTTAATGAGCGAGGCTTGGCTGTTTCTCCGGCGAGCATATGCCGATACAAACCTTTGGCTCGAGAAGCGCTAAGCAACATTTAGGCCTCGACTTTAAACGGCAAATTTGCGTGCGCCACTTTCCCTTCGGGGTCACGAACATACACAAACAATCGATAAGCGCCTGGCGCTTCAGGCGCACGCAGTATCGTTTCAGCGCTGGCTGACGCGATGAGGCCTCGCAGCGTCGCTGGAGTCACCTCGCGGTCACCGCCGATCTCTTTCGCTTGACTCTCCTCCATCACGACCCATTCGAAGGATAATTGTTCGCTATCTATATCGCCCGCTTCGACCAAAATCGGATAGTCAGCACCAGGCTCAAGCAACACACTCTCCGAAGCCGCCTGATCATCCAAAAAGAGGCCGTCAATATACGGCGCCCGATTCTCCGGCCACTGCCCAGACCACAATTTTTGCGCAGCATCGACCGGTTCGGTGATCTCACCGTTTAACGTGAACATGCCATACCAGGTGGGCGTTCTCTCCTGCTTTTGACCCCACAGAAAGACAAAGCTACCTAAGACCTGATCGGGGAAGGGGGCAATGGCAAGCTCGTAACCTTTAAGGTAGTGCGCAGCCTTTTCTGTACTGGTCAACTCAAGGGGCGCTCCCCACTCTGTGTGGGGAAGTTCCCAATGACCCACGGTGCCCCACTCGGTAACCATAATCGGCATCTCAACACCGATGGAAGCGACATGCTCATGGAGCACCGTAAGCATTCCGTACACCTGGGTGCTCAGAAAATCGAGATCAGGTGCCCGGGTTTGAATCAGCGAATAGGTATCCTCGCCCAATCCCGCAAGTGCGGTAGTTGTGGGGTGCAGACCATCCTCTTCATGGATCATCTTGGAAATATCGTTGACCGCATCCCAAACTTTGGGATTGGTGTGCATGAGGTTCAATTCATTGCCGATCATCCAACCAAGCAGCGCAGGATGGTTTTTATATTGACGAACGGCCAACCGTGCTCGCTCTAATTGCGCATTCACGGCATCGGTATCGTCATAGTCAAACCCAAGCCGTTCGGGCGCGATATCGAGACACAGCAATACCGTCATCCCGCGTGCGTGAGCCTCATCTAGCACACTGCCATCACCAACCCCCCAAGTTCGAATGGCATTCGCGCCCAACGACTGAAGTAGATCGAGTTTGTACACATCACCGCCAGCACCCCTCACAAAATAAGGCTCACCACCCCTCAAAAGTTGCCATCCGGTTGCAGTCTTTTGAATTTCAACCGGCACCGGCTGCCAGTCATTTTCCGGTTCCGAGGCCGAAGCAGCGGTAAAGCAGTGAGCAACAATTACCGCCAGAGTCAGTTGTTTAAATCGTTGAAGCACTGTGATTCCTTATTCATCGTCTTTATTGCTAGCACTTAGGCTCAATACGAGGCCGCTTGAACGCCAAGAAGCTCATCACCGATTTGTGAAGCTTCAAGATCCATCCGGCAACTCAGTCGAGCGGTCGAATCGCTCCCAACAAACCACTCAAAACGCCCTGGCTCGACAAACCATGATCGGCCATCGTGGTAAGCCAAATCTTGAATACCCAGCTTGAATTCGACGCGGCGGGATTCTTCAGGAGCAAGCATCACCTTTTCAAAGGCCTTTAGCTCACGCACAGGTCTCGCCACGCGCGCGACTGGATCTCGTAAATACAGCTGCACGGTTTCGATCCCAGACCGATCACCGATATTGGTGACGCTCACTTCAATCGAGATGGTGAGTGTTTGCCCGGTAACCGCAACGCTCACTGCCAACTGGTCATAGCGAAATTCGGTATAGCTTTTGCCGAAACCGAACGGAAAGAGCGGGCTAGGGTCAACGTCTAAATGGTAGGCCGTGTTACCGGTTGAATATTGCTTCGCCCCAATCGGAATATCGTCAATAAACTGCACTTCTCCTTTGAGCGGTGGTCGACCGGTATTCCCTCTTCCGTAGTAAATGGGAACCTGGCCGACACTCCGTGGCAGCGTGACGGGTAATCGACCGCTGGGGTCTGCGTCCCCAAGGAGCAGGTCAGCCACCGCGGGACCAGTACCCGACCCAGGGTGAAAACAGAACAGTACCGCATCTGCGCGCTCGGCCACGTCGGCTAACTCGAGCGGCCGCCCGGCCAGAATCACAACAATAAGTTTTTCTGCAGCATCCGCCACCGCATCGAGCAGCTGAATTTGATCGCCGGGCAAGTCCAGTCGACTTCGGCAGTGCGCTTCGCCCGATAAAATGGCTTCCTCTCCTAGCACCAATACGGTTTGAGCAGCCTTTGCTGCTATGCCTGCGGCTTCTTCAATCCCGCCCTCATCAATACCTCGACTATGGCTCAGCCCGGCACTTTCCATGAGCGAACCTTGCCATCGAGCTCTGAGCGCTTCCAGGATCGAGACGGACACTTCCGGGTCAGCATCGAATGACCAGGTACCGAGCTGCTCTTCACGTTGATCTGCAAGAGGACCAATAACCGCAAGTGAATCGCTACGATTCATGATCGGTAGGGTGCCACCCTCGTTTGTCAGCAAGACGCAGCTCTCGCTCGCTAGTTCTGTCGCACTGTGCAGCAGCGCATCAATCGCGGGCTCCATCGACTTCTTCTTTCGAGGCTCATGAAGACCTGCCAAGTGCTTGGTGGTCAAGATTTCAAGTACCAAAGCATCGAGCTGCGCTAGATTTTCCGGATCCTCATCAACAAGCTCGGCAACAAAGCGCTCATAGAGACCACTCATCATATCGATATGAACGCCAGCATTGAGCCCGAGCTGCGCGGCCTCTTTTCCATCTTCAGCCACCCCATGAATGGGCAGTTCCGCAAGCGCGGCCCAATCGCTCACAATGACCCCACTAAATCCTAGCTGGTCACGAAGGAATGTTTTAAGCAGTCGCTGATTCCCTGCGCCCGGCTGACCGTTGACGTCACTGAAACTCGGCATCACCGTCATGGCGCCCGCATCGAATGCCGCGGCAAATGGTGGGAAATAAACATTGAACAGTTCAATGTCTGAAATATAGGTGCGGTTGTAATCCAAACCGCTCTCACTCGCCCCGTAACCGGCAAAGTGTTTAGGACAGGCAAGCAAAGATTCCTCGGGCGACGCCTGCAGGCCTCTGACAAACGCCCCAGCCATGACGCTGGTCAACCAAGCATCCTCACCAAACCCCTCCGCGATTCGACCCCATCTTGGGTCGCGACACACATCTAGCATGGGTGCAAATGTCCAGTTAATTCCTCGCGACCGAGCCGCGGCTGCGGTCAACGTGCAAAACTCTTCGACCTTGGCTGGGTTCCAAGTGGCCGCAAGCCCGAGGGGAATAGGTGCCATGACTTCGAATCCATGGACGACATCACGACCGACGAGCAGCGGAATACCCAATCGGCTCTCGCCTGCCGCCGCCTGAAGGGCGTCAATTTCAGTGGGATCGACCACATTCAGCACGCTGCCGACACGCCCGGCGGCAACCGCTTCCACTAGCGCTGCCGACGCTGAATCCTCTGAGACTTGATTCAACTGGCCGATCTTTTCCGATAGCGTCATCTTGGCGAGCACATCTTGTGCCCATGCGTCTGCCGCATGGTGACGATCGGGGTCAAGCCCTTTCAAGGTACTGTGATGCCTCATGAGAGTCTGTTATCGACCTTGCGTCGACTGCCGGACAACCACGTCGCAGGAAAAGCGCGTGGGCCCATCATCAATCGATACGCCACCGACAGTTTTAATCAACCGATCAACCGCCGACCTCACCATCTGATGAATTGGCTGACGCACGGTGGTTAAGGGCGGCCAAATTCTCTGCGCCAGCGGAGTATCGTCAAACCCCACAACTGAGACGTCCTCGGGCACTCTAATATTGCGTTCTCTTGCCTCAAACAAGACACCAGCAGCCATATCATCATTACTGGCGATGATCGCCGAGGGAGGCTCGGCCTGGTCAAACAGATGACGCGCCGCCAACCGGCCGGACTCAAAGTCGAAGTGCCCGGAGACGATCAACTCTCCATCGATCGTTATGCCATGCTCACGGCAAGCTCGCTCAAATCCAGCGAGCCGAAGCCCAGTTGCTCCGTGTGAATCAATGCCTTTAATGAATCCTACTCGAGTGTGACCTTGTTCCAACACGAGCGAAGTAATGGAGTGACTCGCGGCCTCATCATCGGCAAAAACCTGAATAAAATTGGGATTCAGATCCCTCGGCGAGATTTGCGCAATCGGGACGTTTAAGTCCTCGAGCAGCATTTGTACGTCGCGAGAGTCAGCAAGCGGAACGGGCAGGACAATGCCCTCGAGACTCGACTGCCTGACAAAATCTCGAATCGTATCTAACAGCCTATTCTCTGGCTCAGTGATCGGGCGTAGCAGTAAGGAGTAGCCAGCTTGCTCGCAAGCGGCAAGGGCGCCGCCTAACACCTGTTTGATGTAACTGAATTCCTGCGGGTCTTGATACACCAATCCGATCGCATAAGACCGCTGACCCGATAATCCTCTCGCCGCCACATTGGGGCTGTAGCCCAGCTTCTCGACAGCAACAAGCACCCGATTGCGAGTGTCTTGTTGGACGTTTGGCTCAGCATTAATAACGCGAGAGACGGTCTTAATCGATACGTCGGCAAGCCTTGCTACATCATGGATTGTTGGGCGCTTCCTCATGACAGAATTCATGCGCTCTCCCCCCTTGCTCCATCATGCCAATGACGGTGTGGAGCGCGCAATGGTTTGTCACACGCGTCAGTGACATGAGCTGTCGCCGCCAGGAGCATAAGGGATCTAGGACCGCCTATCATTAGCCACCTGCCACCTTTTGCAACGCCTCGGTGGAGCTAACGTCCTCGTGGCGGTAAACCCGCGCATGCTCAATCTCCATTCTCACCGGGAAGATTGAATCATCGATCGGACCACCCGCTCGTCCCCATGCCCCACCGACCGCCACATTCAGGATCAAGTGAAAGGGGTGATCAAATGGCCAGGCAGTCCAGTCTGCATCAGTTGGCTTTTGATATCGAAAGTAGTGGGTTCCATTCATGTAAGCGTCAATACGATCAGACCCCCACACCAAGGAATAATCGTTGAAGGATTGATCAACCGGTGCAGCAACGATTCGCCCTTTGCGTTGCTCCCAATTCACCCAGTAGCCGGCTTTGGTATGAACGGTCGCGTGCACGTGATTCATCTGGTATCCAACATGCTCCATGATGTCGATCTCTCCAGAATTGGGCCAGGCATCGCAATTGGCGACCCCTTGCCAGCGCTCGCCTTCTGCGCAGTTCGATGCGTACTTAAAAGGGTCCGATGGCAACATCCAGATGGCGGGCCATGTCCCTTGTCCCGCTGGTAGGCGGGCACGCACATCGATCCGCCCGTACTGAATATCAACCTTGCCCTGGGTGGTGATTCGCGCGGAGGTATAAGTCGACGCACCTTCAATCACCTGCCGATGCGCCTCGATAATGAGCTTGCCGTCCTCAACCCTTAGGTTTTCTTTGTTATCGGTATAGGCCTGGTCTTCATCATTGACTCTCCTTGGCTCCCATCGCTCGATGTTCCAAGAGGACAGGTCAAGCTCCGTACCTTCAAAGTTGTCTTCCCATACCAATGAGGACGGGTCCGGCTCGCCAAGTAAACGGGTAGGCTCAATTTCCAAAGCGCCCAATATGGGTTGGCCTTTGACCGGTACCAACCGAACGTCGAGCGCTCCGTCAGTCACTTCAATGTTGGGCAGCGTCACGGTTAGCGCAGATCTTGCTCTTCCATCTCTAAATAGCACTACATCGAGCGCATCTAGTAGCTGAGTTTCCTCAACTGCGACTGCAAAGACGCGATCACCAGCTTTCACGTCATCATCCGGTTCCGCAAAATGAAGCGTTAAGGAGTAGCTCCCTTCCGGAACAGAGCGCCCGACTGAAATAGGGCCTTCTACGTAAGATTGATAAATCGCGGGATCATTGGAGCCAAAGATCTGATCAATACGCCCTCGGCGAAGCGCTCCCTCCACCTCGGCAGGACTAAAGGTTTTTCCATCGAACTGATCAACGCTCTCACCACCGACATTGAGTCGATAGGTGTCTCGTGCTTCGCTCAGGGGCATATCCACCTCGCACCCAATTAATACTGCGAAGGCAACACACGCCATCACACGCGACATTCTGAATGTCATCTTTCAGAGATCCCCTTTCTTTCAATTCCGAGCTGAGCGCCCGAGGAAGCGACCTATCCAAACACCTTGCGGACAGCGTCTCGATAGTTGCGACTGACCTTCAACTGCTTTCCAGTTGTCAGTTCTAGCAATCCAGCGCCCTTTGGGAGCGCCGTTATGCTGACGATCTTGTCTACATTAACGACTGTCGAGCGGTGGATTTGAACAAACCCACAGGGGTCAAGCTTTTGAATCAGCTCCCGCATCGTGCTTCGCATGACGAGCGTTTCACCCTGCGCATGAATGCACATGTAGTCTCCAGCGGCATCAACCCAGTCGATGTCATCAAACCGAACCACCTTGATAACGCCGCTGTCTCGCACGAGTAATTTGCGCCGCATCCGATCTTTTTGGCCACTGTCTGCGTCGATCACGACCTCGTCTTTTAGCGAGTCGGCGGATGGCAAATACTCACTCTCATAGCCTCGTCGTCGACGCTGATAGATTCTCTCTCGCGCCCGCTGCACGGTCCGGCTTAAGCACGACTCATCGAGTGGGGCCGCGTTGTACTCGAAAATCTGCACATCAAGACTGGTGGCATCCCAGTTGGACTTGCCGGTAATGAAAAGAATCCTCGTTTCAGCGTTGGTTTGGAGCGCCTGGGCCACTTCCATCGCACTGTAACCATCAATTTGGGTATCAATGAATAGGAGATCTGGTTTCTGCTGTAGACAGGCACGGAGGGCTTCCTTACCACTCGAGCACTCAGCGATCACGTCGACACCGGGGGTCTGGTTCACCATGGATCGGACCTGAGTCATGACCTCGGGTCGGCCACAGGCAACAACTGAGTGAAGGGTGCTGTTGGCAATGGCCGGTGTCAATCGAGTTTGGGCAGCAGTTGACGCCATGAATGTTCTCCCTATTCCTTTAGGTTCGTTCCTATCGCAATGATCACTCGGCCATTCGGCAACGCTTTTCGGCACCAAGCCCTAGCAACTTTTCCTGGCGATGCCAGTCATTTCGACAACGTTCACCGCCAAAATAACCATTGATAATCAGCCTTCCACCAAGCCTCACAACTTGGGTTGCTACGAGCATTGATACAAGCGTTACTACAGGCATTGCTACAAGCCAATGACAACGTTGTCATTGCGATTTAAAAAAATACCCCCTTGCTTGAGCCTGTTTTTAAAAAACTATGACAACGTTGTCAACCCATAATGTTAACGCTGATAGGGGCCATAAGAGTTGATTCGAGGCTACCCTTCTATTGACCTATTTCATCCAGCGGTTTGCTAACTCGGCGGCTGCACGTTTGTCAGTCTCAGCCTCAAGGGACACAGTACACTGAGCGGCGAGTAACGCTTTCGCTCACCGCGTCGTTCTCGACGTCTCACTATGGATCAAAGAGACGCTGGTCGACTGAAGCGTTATCTATCGACAACCTGCGCCTTGGTTTCGGCAAGAGCTCATCGACTTAGAATGAGCCGGCACGAGAGTAGCCGAGCGAGAACCAGCGCGTCAGTGGCGCCACTAACAATTGATGCGGGCAGACGCCCGATCCTTTTTTTCGCTTCCCAGCTATCTTTTGCCTCGGGATCCGCACAGTGGAAAACGCATCCAGCACGTCCTAGTAGCTAGCACGTCCAGAGCCCTAGAAGATTTTGGCCCTCGCAGGCAGACACGCAATTTCGATAGCATTGGCCGAAAACCATTAGCCCCGAAAACTATCCTGTCAACCTGGAAACAACACAGCCAACTGCCACTTGCAACCGCGTCACCACGACTTCAATCATCCTACATCACTGCTTTTTTTCGGTGCCCGGCACATGCTTCCCAACTTCCAGCTTACGACCTAGCGTCACCCCCGCGCTCGGCTGAACAAACTGTCCCCGTCATCGCAGAAAAGCCCTCGTGGTCTCAAACAGCGTTGAGTCCCGACTCCGCATCGATAGGATTTATTGCGGACTTTTGTCGCAGTCAAGGGGACACGCGTCAGTTCCACAGTCATAAACACCACCTGAGGGGGTATTTACACCATGAAATTTAAGCGGAACCTACTCTCGAGCAGTATTGCTATTGCCATCTCAGGCAACGCGATGCCTGTCCTGGCTGAAGAGGAGCAAGGCGAGCAAGCACTGCTCGAAGAAATTGTCGTAACCGGCATCCGAGGCAGTCTCAAGCGGTCGATGGACATCAAGCGGGACTCAATGGGCGTTGTAGATGCGATCTCGGCAGAGGAATTAGGTAAGTTCCCCGACGCTAACCTCGCGGAATCACTCCAAAGAATCACAGGCGTCTCAATATCGAGGCAGCGTGGTGAAGGAAGCCAAGTTACCGTTAGAGGCTTTGGCCCCGAGTACAACCTAGTGACTTTGAACGGCCGCCAAATGCCCACGCATAACGGGGTTACGCGATCGTTTGATTTCGGCGACCTAGCGTCTGAAGGCGTCGCCGGCGTCCAGGTGTACAAGACCGGACGCGCTGACATTCCCTCTGGCGGCGTAGGTTCCACCATCAATATTTCAACGCCCAAGCCACTTGAGGGTGAAGAGACAGCCAGCATTGCTGTGAAGATGGTTCGTGATACCTCAACGCGACGCGGCGATGACGTCACCCCTGAATTCTCTGGTATTTACCTAGATCGTTTTGCCGACGACACCATCGGCATCGCGATTACAGCCACCAACCAAACCCGCAATAATGGCGTCAATGGCGCGAGCACTGGTGGCTGGTTCACCCGAGCTGGCGATGGATTCAACGGCGTCTCGGCATCCGGCGCCGAGCTCTTTGGCGATGTGGTGGTGAACGACGCGAGTCAGGTCAACCGACCACAGGATCGAACCAGCACCTACTCCATCCCCCAATCCATGGCCTACAACATTGCCGAGTATGAAACGGAACGTACTAACGGGCAGGTTGTTCTTCAGTGGGCACCCACTGACACCGTGACTGCCACCGTTGATTACATTTACTCTGAGTTCCTGCTCGAGCGGTCATACAACGACATGTCCGCTTGGTTCTCTAATGTGTCAGCCGTTTCGCAGACCTCTGAGTGGACTAGCGAAGCGAATGCCTCGCCAGTTTTCTATACCGAGGCCGTGAACTACGCAGACTTCGCGATGGGCTCAGGTGAAGATGGTCGATTAAATGAGAACAACTCGATCGCGTTGAACATCGAGTGGCAAGTCACTGATGATCTCGTCCTCGAAGTCGACTATCACGATTCAAGTGCAGAGACTGGAGCCAACGGGCCCAACGGGACCTCATCGCTCATCACTATTGCGAACTTCAACAAAGTCGGGCAAACGATTGTCACCGGATTTGATATGCCGGTCATGTTGCTTGATTTGAACTCCGGTGGTGAAGCAGACAGACCCATGTATGCCAACGATATGATCATCACCGGGAGCGTTTTCAGTAACGATGCGTCTCGAATGGATATCGAGCAGGCTCGCGCCTCAGGTACCTGGGATATTTCTGACAACAGCAGCATCGACTTTGGCGTACAAATGACTGAGGTCAAAAACCGCGCTGTGTCCAACTTCACTCAGCTAAATGCTTGGGGAGGAATCTCCGATCCCGGTGAAATCTCAGATATCGTGGTCCGTTCGACCATTGAAGGGCAGTTCGATGAGCTCTCAGGCAGCGACTACCCGGGATTGCAAACCGAATTTTTCGCAGCAAACCTCGCTGATTTGCAGACCGCAGGCGAGGCTGTGTTCGCCTCAGGGCGCTATGACTACTCTGATTTCGCGTCGGGTGTGGCCGGAGACTGCGGTACATACTATTGCGCGTCATCCACCATATGGCCTGATGACAAACGAACCACGGAAGAAACACAGTCCGCTTACGTTCGATTGAATTGGGCGGGCGACATCGCGGGCATGCCGGCCAACCTGCACACTGGTGTTCGTTGGGAAGAGACGGATGTCGTCTCGGCTGTTGATACGCCTATCTGGGAAGGCTCGAGCTGGACCGGGGGTGGTAATGAGGTCTATATCACGCAAGCTGTTGACGCAGATGGCAACATTATCACTGCGTTCGAGCCATTTGATGGCAACTACGACCTGCTGCTGCCAAGTCTCGACTTTGATATCGAGGTTGTAGAGAACGTCGTTTTGCGATTCTCGTACAGCGAAACCATCACTCGACCAAGCTATGAGGACATCAAGGGAGGTCTGACAGTAAATGGTGGCGGTCAATACTACACGTACACCGGCACACCTAATGCCTCAGGCGGTAACCCGGGATTGGTGCCCATTCAGTCTGAGAATATAGACCTGTCGCTAGAGTGGTATTACGCTGACTCGAGCTATTTCTCGATTGGCTACTTCGAAAAAGACGTCAATAACTTTATTGGTAATTCTGTCGAAGGCGACACCCTATTTGATATTCCTAATGTCATTGGCGGGCAACTTTACAATCAGGCTGTTGAAGAAAGCGGCCTCGATGCCACGGATTACAGCGCAGTTCACCAGTTCATCGTCGACAACTATCAGGACAACCCTGCAGTTGATGGTGACACCATCTTTGGCGTGGAAGGTGATCCTCTCGTTGTCCTCAACGTTACCCGCCCAGTTAACCAACAGGCTGCAAAGGTGGATGGTATTGAAGTTAACCTTCAGCACACCTTTGGTGACACTGGCTTTGGCTTTATTGCCAACGCGACCATGGCCGATGCCAATGTTGGCTACGACTATACAAACCCCTGGCAGGGCCAGTTCGTGCTGAACGGTCTCAGCGACTCAGCCAACCTCATCGCTTTCTATGACAAGGAACAGTTACAGGTTCGTGTAGCCTATAACTGGCGCGATGACTTCCTGGCGGGCGTAGGCCAGGGACAGGGCACGCTCACTAACCCAACCCATGTGAAGGCCTATGGCCAGCTGGATGTTGGCGTTACCTACAACGCCACAGAGAACCTAACGATTTACTTCAGTGGTTTGAATATCACAGAGGAAACGGTTCACGTCTACGGTCTCACTGAAAGCCAAGTGCTGCAGGCGGTTCAAGGTGGACCACGGTACGACTTAGGCATTCGCTACACGCTCTAAGCCCGGTTACCGACGTAAAAAAGCCGCTCAAATTGAGCGGCTTTTTTTTATGCTGCATCGTATAATCCTATTATAATAGTCATTTGCTTCCATCCGTCGATCAAAACAAGAGCACTGAAACCCCTTTCATGGCACGTCCCATAGAGCACATCGTTATTGTTGGTGGAGGCACCGCCGGCTGGTTAACCGCTTGTATCCTCGCGAGCGAGTTCAGAGACTCGGCTGGAACCCCATCGATCAACGTGTCTCTGATCGAGTCGCCAAATATCCCCACACTCGGAGTTGGAGAAGGCACTTGGCCGTCGATGCGCAGCACCCTGCAAACGATTGGATTAGCTGAGTCGGCGTTTATCACTACCTGCTCAGCCAGCTTCAAGCAAGGCACGCTGTTTGAGAACTGGCTATATGACGGGCATCGATACATTCACCCGTTTACGCCTCCCTTGCGAGAAGGCCATACAGACATGGGGTCAGCGTGGCTCGGCCCAGAGAGCGAGTCCTCATTTGCATGGTCCACCTGCCCGTCTGCCAGTCTTGCCTTTGGTGATCGCGCGCCCAAGCAGATCACAACCCCAGAATACGCCTTCGCAGCAAACTACGGCTATCACCTCGATGCAGGCGCCTTCGCACAGCTACTCACGCAGCACGGCGTCGAGCAACTCGGGGTTCGGCACCATCGCCTGGATATTAGAGAGACATTGCTTTCTCAGTCAGGTTCGATTGAAGCGCTCGTTACCGAAAGCGGAGAGCGCCTACAAGCCGACCTCTACATCGATTGCTCAGGCTCCAGTGCGTTGATGTTGGACCGAGCACTAAGCACGCCACTCATCGATCAGTCGCACATCCTATTCAACAACGCAGCGCTCGCAGTGCAGGTACCGCATTTGACGGAAGATGCGCCGATCGCCTCAAGTACTCGGTCCACGGCAGTCGCTGGCGGTTGGATTTGGGACATCGCGCTGAGCCACCGACGCGGCATTGGTTACGTTCACGCAACGGATTTCGTGGACGAGAGTGTGGCAGAACAAACCCTGCGATCTTATATTGCGCGTGAGTTCAATGACGCCGTTGCTAGGGCCATCACGCCACGGAAGCTGACTTTTTCACCCGGATATCGGCGCAAGTTTTGGGAGCAAAATGCGATCGCTATCGGTATGTCCTCTGGCTTCATTGAACCACTTGAAGCATCCGCATTAGTGATGGTCGAAACATCCGCCTGGAACCTTGCGAAAACACTGCCAAGCACACTTGAAGACATGTCGTCCAGCGCGGCTCGCTTCAATCAGGCAATGACTCATCACTGGGAAAAGATCATCCACTTCATCAAATTGCATTACGTGCTCAGCGAGCGCCAGGGTGAGTACTGGGATGCTCATCGAGATCCACGCTCATGGCCAAGCACGCTCAGCGATGATGTCAGCAGGTGGCGACGTCAACCCATCGATCATTCCGATGCCGATCGTGTGTCCGATCTCTTTCCGGCTGCAAGCTACCAGTATGTGTTTCATGGTATGGGACAACCGGTTGGTCATGATGCCAGAGCGAGACGGTCGGTTGCTAAAGTCAGGGCAGCGGCGCCGCACATGATGCAAGCAGTCGACAAACAGCAAAGAATGTTACAGGGCGCCATGCCAACGAACCGCGAATTGCTCGGGAAAATTGCCGTTTTTGGCCTACCCACCATATAAAGAATCCAAGGAGACTCGATTGGACGATTATCAGCTACTCGATCCAACCAAACACGCCAGTGTTCGAATCCAAAATCAAGGATCTCTCCTTAAACTGGATCGAGGGATGCTTGCGCCTGCATTCCTTGGCGAGTTCCGCTCGCTGGCCTGTGAATTCCCGATCGTGCTCACAAAGGATGGAGCGACGGGACAATTCCTTTGCGCTGCGCTGCTGGGACTATCGCCCCAGCACCTATCCTGCGTTGATGTGAGCGGTGAATGGCAAGACGCCTATCTCCCATGGTCGTTGAAGCGTCAACCTTTCCTGATTGCAAATCAAGCAGACCCAGAGGGGACAGTGACGCCAATGCTTTCCCTTGACACTGCACATCCAATGATTAGTCAGGATTCAGGGGAGCTGGTATTTGATTCGTCGGGTGCATTGACGCACGTAGCTGAAGCCAAGCTCGCAGCCCTGCGATCTATCAATGATTTTGCTGCCAAGACCGCAGAGTTTGTTGATCGGCTCGTGAGTCTTGAGCTCTTAACCGGTTTGAAAGTTCAAGGACAGACAGCCAACGGGCACGACATCGAGGTCGATGGCATTTACGGCATCGATGAAGAAGCGCTTGGTCAACTGAACGAAAGTGTTTTAGGTGAATTACATCGAGCCAATCAATTGGAACCCATTTATCTGATGGTGGCGTCCTTGGGGCGCATTAGTGCTTTCATGCGCCAGATCAATCACCAACAAACAGAGAGCCCTTAACGTTGACGCCCTCACTAGCGGCTATTCCAGAGATTGATTGCACTGAGCAAGACCTGCTTGATGCAATTAACGCACACACGGGCCCCTTTGTTGTTAGGGGTCTTGCCAATGTCTGGCCTGCGGCGCAACTTGGCGATGATCCCAAGGCATGTATTGGCTACCTAGAGTCCTTTGCCGTTGACCGACCCGTTACCGC
>Ga0255767_1000498_pt1 | contig 35735 bp, 51 predicted proteins | sample 071ome_24_FD_179967 | JGI IMG/M metagenome (GOLD analysis project Ga0255767, IMG submission 179967) | Coastal salt marsh microbial communities from the Groves Creek Marsh, Skidaway Island, Georgia - 071402CT metaG (version 2) | ecosystem: Environmental > Aquatic > Marine > Intertidal zone > Salt...
TCCGGAGAAGGTCTGGGAGATGGTCCGTCGGGATTGGGCTAACGGTGTTCCTGTGAAGACCTTGGCTGATGTCTACGGGATGTCTGAGCAGACGGTGTGGAACCGGAAGACCAAGGAGCAGTGGGACCTTCCTATCACGCAGGTGAAGGCCAGCATTCAGGAGGCTAAGGAAGCTGCTGAGGGTCGTGTGATCGCTGTGATCGAGGAGACCGAGCAGAGCATGCGGGGTGTGCTGGAGCGCCACAAGGGCATCTCGCACCGCATCGCTGGCTTGCTGGACCAGACCGTGACTCGCATCGAGGAAATGGCCAACGACCCTGAGGTTGCTCCTCAGAAGGTTCTGCAGGCTCTCAAGGTGGCTGGCGATGTGGCGAGCAACCTTCAGAAGAACGAGCGCCGCTCCTGGGGTATGGACGAGAAGCAGGGGGCTAGCAGCCTCGAGGACTTCTTGGACAAGCAGGAGGGCAAACTGTCCGTGATTAACGGGGGGAAGTGATATGGTTGCGAAGAAGAAAACCTCGGCAGGAGATGTCCTCAAGGAGGGCACCGGGTACATCTCCGGCCCTGCCAAGTTCAAAGCCCGCAAGGCAGCGGCGAGCCGGCTCCGTCGGAAGAAGAAATGACTGAGCGGATCGAAGCAGCCCGCCGCCTGATGAAGAAGCTCGGTCTCAAGGGCTTCAACGTCACGAAGCGCACGCCTAACCACCCGAAAAAGTCTCATGTGGTGATGGCTAAAGAGGGCAACCAGGTTAAGCTGATTCGGTTCGGTGAGCAGGGGGCAAGCACAGCAGGTAAACCCAAGGCCGGTGAGTCCGAACGCATGAAGATGAAACGCAAGTCATTCAAATCCAGACACGCAAAGAATATCGCAAAGGGTAAGATGTCAGCAGCGTTCTGGGCTGACAAAGCGAAATGGTGAAAATGATTGATATGGTTACCGTCGTTACCGGCGGGGAGGAGACCGAATGAGCGAGAAAATGAAGTCCCGTAAGCTGTGGCTCAGCGTTGCTGCTGCTGTCCTGCCGATCGTGTGCAACCACCTGTGGCCCAACCTGCCGACCGAGGCGATCATCGCCAGCGTTCTTGGTGCTGTGGCTGGCATCCTGGGGATCAGCATGGAAGACGTGGCCAAGCAGCGCCGTGCGGCTCTGGAGGCCGCTGCCTCGGGAAAGCCCGAGGACTCGGAGGGCTGAGACCTGTACGTCTCGACCCTTTTGATTCTGGTGGGCTTGATTTGTCTCTTATCGGGGATGATTCTGGGTGGAATGCTCGCGCTGGTGTTCGTCACCGGATCAGGAGAAAACTTGATGTTACAGCAGCCGCAGAAGTTTCAGGGGGATGGCGAGGGGACATGCCAAAATGGCAGGCCGTCGCTGGCCTTGAGTGGAGATGGTGATGGGCACGGAAACGATGGAAACTAGGATGGCTCGCTCAGAGGCAGTTATCCGAGGCAACTCCGAGCGTATTAGGGACGCTGAGCGGCGCACCGAGAAGCTCGGTGACAAGCTCGATACCCTCGAGGCCACCGTGAACAGGCAGACAGCCATCATCGTCCTGCTGCTACCGGCGATCCAGTTCGCCGTTCAGAATTTTTTGGTGAAGTAGATGAACCAACGACAAGTAAAACTCCGTATGCACAGCAGCAACGTAGAGCTCCGGATCACTGAGACCCTCAATAGTATCTACCTGGCAGGCATGACGGCCCTCGAAGGGCGCAACGAGACCAAGGCGATCACTGGCGAGCAGTCCTACGGCGCCACCTACAAGATCACCCGCATCGAACTCACCCACCTCGATGACTTCCTCTCAGGCCTCAACCGGTCCATGTTCCGGAAGAAGCAGCGAGGGGCCGCAGACTACATCGCCAAGGCCCGAGAATGGGTCGAAACCTTCCCCCCCGAAATCGATGAGGACCCGAAGGAGATGGAGCGTTTCTGCCGGGGCTTCGTCAAAGTCCTGAGCGACCTCCACAACATCATGATGGAAGATTCACGCCAGAAGCTGCGGGACCGCATCGTCGAAAGCGTCCTTATCGGGGCCGTCGGCGCATACTTCGAATCCGAAACGGAGCACTGAGACCATGGCCGCCCCCAAACGCCTGTCAAAAGAGAACATCAAGCAGCTTGCTCGTTATGCGCAGACCGGCAAGGTGACCCACCAGGGCAAGGAATACGACATCCCAGAGGAGAAACGGCGCAAGATCGCTGCCCTCGTGTCAGACCTGAGGCCCGGCGACCTGCTGGTAGGCGATCGGAAGGCTACCGCCGCTGAGACCGAGCGTTACCGGAAGGTGATGGCCGAGTCTAAGGTTCGGCAGGGCATTGCCCGCAAGAGGCAGAGCCGGAAGGACAGGTGGGAAAACCTGACTGACGAGGGGATGCTTGAAACCTACGGCGCTATCGGATCAACACTGCTTACCGGTGGTTTGGGTGCGCTTGCTCGTGGTGGCGGAGCACTGCTGGCCAAAGAAGGAGCGAAGAAGGCTGCCAAGGAGGGCGGCAAGCGTTTGTTCCGGCGCAAGGCCGCCCAGAAGGCTGCAAAGGAAGCAGCCAAGGAGACGGCCGAAAAGGGCGCCGAACAGGCGGCTAAAACAGCAACCCGAAAGGAAGCTGCCAAGCAAGTCAAGAAGAGCGTCGTAGAACCTAAGTATAAGAAGGTGACGTACGAGAAAGGCAAGGTTACGGGGCGTAAGAACGTCGGTGTTAAATCGACCCCCAAAAGGGAGGCTAAAGCTAGCGCCAAGGCAACAAAGCAGAAGCCATCTGACGAGGCCGCCTTCAAGCCTCAGCGTTCGAAGCCGAAGTTCTCGAGAAATGCTAAGATGGAAGCAGGCGCCGCCAAGGATGCCGCTGAAAAGGCAGCGCAGAAGAAAGCTAAGGCCGCTGCTAAGCGTGCTGAGACGAAACTCCGGAAGGCGGCTGAGAAGAGGGCTTCCGAGAAAGCGTACGCCCAAGCAAGGAAGTTGGCGGACAAAAAAGGTCCAAAGAAGAAGCCGAGCAGCCGCATCAAGGGCGGGAAGGACTACAACGTCGGCAACGAGGGGCTGGCGCCTAAGGTGAAGTTTAAGCCACAGCCGAAGCCCAAGCAGGTCAAACCGAAGAAGGCCGAACCCAAACAGCAGAATGTCAAGCCGAAGAAGGCCGAATCCAAGCAGGCTAAGCCCAAGCAGAAAAGCAAAGCTGCTGCTGTAGCCAAGAAAGCCCCGATGAAGCTAGCTGAGGCCATGCAGGGTAACGGAAAGCTCGGGAAGGTTGACCTCAAAAGGATCAAATGGAATCAACTGCGGGGTGGTGATGCAAAAGCCATCCTTCGGGAACTTAAAATAAACCCGGACAAGATGACGCCTGGTGAGGCTATCAAGGTTGTGCGTGCTATCCGTATTGCCGCCAAGGAAATCCCGATGAAGTAGTGACCGGTGCTGAATACCAGGGACCACATCGCTAGCGAACTGAAGAAGTGCGCCAAGAGCTTCCACTACTTCGCTGAGAACTACGTCAAGATCGTCGGGATGGACTCGGCGGTCTTGCCGCTTAAGCTCAATGAGGCGCAGCGGCTTATCATCTCGCGAACCATGCGGAACAACCACACCATGGTCCTGAAGGCCCGTAAGCTCGGGTCATCCACGGTCATCGCCGCCTACTACCTGTGGAAGGCGTTGTTTAATAAGAACACCAGAGTCGCTGTCGTGGCCCATACGGACCCGGCGGCCAAAGAACTCTTCACCATGTACCAGTTCATGTACTCCAACCTCCCCGCAGAGATGAAGGTCTCAGCAGTGAGGAACCGGGACAACAGGCTGGAGTTCAAGACCGGATCGAAGATCGTTGTCGGTAGCGCCGGATCTGAGAGCTTCCGTGGTCAGACCTACCAGTACATCCACGCGTCCGAGTACGCCTTCTGGTCGAACATCGACACAGCCATCGCAGCCCTCTTCCAGACCGGCGGAGCCAACGCCACGATCATCTTCGAATCCACCGCCAACGGCCTGAACAAGGCCCACGAGCTTTGGGGCGAAGACAACGGATTCGATAAGATCTTCCTCGGGTGGAAGATCGACGAACGCTACAACCTCCCGCACTGCAGGTTCAAGGACCTGACGGAGAAGGAGCGGGAGTACACCCGGAAGCACAAGCTCACCAGCACGCAGTCCAACTGGTTCGTTAATCAGTTGAGAACCAAGTGTGCCAACAACTGGCTCATCTTCAATCAGGAGTTCCCGGCGACAGCGGAACTCGCCTTCGTCACATCCGGACAGCGGTTCTTCCCCGACCCGTGGCCAGTCACAGGGTATTCCCGTGGTATTAAGATTTACAAAGAACCTCAGCCGTATCGAATCTACACGATTGGTGTTGATACTGCTTCTGGCAGTCCCGGTGGTGATTATTCAGCGTTCATGGTCCTCGACGTCACGAACGACAACAAGATCGAGATGGTTGCGTCGTACTACGACAAGGATCCGCCGTCGGACTACAAAGAGGAAGTCTACGACATGGCGATGAAGTACGAGGCCCTGGCTGTCATCGAAAGCAACAGCTACGGCCTGTCGATCATCGAGTACATGATGTCTAAGGCCTACCCCCACATGTTCCGAGATCAGCACTGGGACAAAGCGAAGAACCAGTGGACGCCACGCTACGGCTTCAACACCAACTCGAAGAGCCGCAATCTGATGATGAGCAGGCTCTACCAGTTCATCACCAGCAACCGAGTTGAAGTCATCGACGGTGCGTTCATCAGCGAGGCGAATAGCCTAGCATTCAACGCCAGAGGTAAGGTTGAAGCCCCCTCAGGTAAGCATGATGATATGGTCATGGCAGTAGCACTTGCGCTTATGGGACTAGACCAAGTACATGATCTTGTGGAAGAAGTTGCCGCCAAAGTGCGACCCACGGGCGTCAAAGAGATGCTCAAGTGGGAGCAAGCAACTGGGCGACTCTTCTCCGAAGCGACCTCAGAGGACTTCTCACCAGATCCCGTCCATGAGGTGTTGAACGATATTGGGGTCTGGTGATCTCGCCGTGCAGGGCGTTATCTGCATGTAAGGAGGCGTAAAACATGTCGTTGCTAAGCGCCGAGCAAACGAGCGCCCTCATGGGGGCATTGCAGTCTGAACTTCCCGCTGCGTCCGACACGGATCAACCGTCTGGTGAGTACACCGAGCAATCGGTCGAAGCCAGTCCCGAAGAAGGCGACGGGGCAGACAGCGAAGAGCAGTACGCATCCGAACAGGATGACCACGAGCAGGAGGAGGAGCATGGCCACAACGTGCCGTACTCCCGCTTCTCGCAGGTGATTACTGCTCGAAATGAGGCCCGTGCTGAAGCCGAAGAAATGCGTGAGCAGTTCGAAGCTATGCAGCAGGAGATGGATCAGCTTCGGTCGATGGCCAGGCTGTTCGGTCCCGGCAACGAGGCGGAAGCCTTCCAGCCGGATCAGGGCCAGGATGCCGGCGGTGAAATGTCGGACATCCAGCGTCTGCAGAGTCAGATGCACGAGATGATGGTGGTCAATGAGCAGGCCAAGCTCGAGCGGGAGTTGTCTCAGATCGCTGAGGACTACCCCGGTGTGAGCCGTGATATGCTCCTTCAGTCCATCATTAATGATCCCAGCCAGGATCTCCGGTCCCTGGCTTCTGAGTACAGCGAGCAAATCGCTGAAATCGAAGAAGCAGCTATCGCTCGCTTCATTGCCAGCCAGAATGACTCCGAGGATGACGGAGAGGCCGCTGGTGGCGTTCCCCCTGAGGTTGCCGGACGGTCCGGTCGATCTCGCTCTTCGGCTGCCAACAGTGTTGGTCGGCCTAAAAACATGCAAGAGGCCCACGCCGCTCTGGCGGCGATGTTCGGGTCATAACAATAAGGAAATAGACAATGGCTGTCTCTACCCTCACTAGCCTCGATAAGATCCTGAAGGATTTTTATCAGGGTCCCATTCGCGACCAGCTCAACAACGAGATGCTGGTCTTTGAACTCTTCAACAAGAAGAAGGTCAGTTGGACCGGTCGCAAGGCTATCATGCCTGTGCGCATTGGCCGCAACGAATCCGCCGGCTTCCGTGCTGAGGACAACGATCTTCCGACCGCCGACCGTCAGAAGTACGCTGACCTGACCATTCAGGCCAAGTACCTCTACGGCCGTATGGACATCACCGGCCCGACCATCGAGCAAGCCAAGGCCAACGCTGGCGCGTTCGTCAACGCTCTGCAGAGCGAGCTTGATGGCGCCATCGAGAGCGTGAAGAACCAGGGCGACGCGTCCTGCTTCATCGGCGGCGGCAACGTCGGATTCGTGTTCGACCGCTCCGCTGCGGCCGCTACCATGCCGCTGTCCGGCAACCTCGAAGGGTTGCCCCTGGCTGCCGCCACCCCGGTGCCGTGTATCCTCGTTCGTACTGACACCTACGAGGAGATCACTACTGGTGGTGCTGGCGCCCTTCATGTTCGTCAGAGCGTCACCCCCGGTGCTGTTGACTTCACTACGGCCGCTGCCGCTCCCAACACTGTGGACCTTACCGGCCTGGCCAAGGGCGCTGCTGCTACCGTTGTTGTTGCAACTGACCCGTTGTCCACCCCCGCCTACGTCACCACCGACGAGGCCATGGGTATCTACGGCAACCTGGGTGGTGGCTACATCGACCTAGCTGGCGGCACCGTGAGTTTCCACGGCAACCTGCGCGACACCGCCAGTCTTGAGCCTCTTCGGTCCACCATCGAGAGCGTCGAGAACACCATCGCTTCCAGCAACCCTGGTGCTGGTGCCGTCACGGCCCTGGCGACCAAGCGCATGCAGGCCATGCTGGACTCCATCGCTCTGAAGGCTGGAGGTAGCGCACCTGACTGCATGATCGCGAACCACATCTTCCGGCAGGAGTACACCGCCCTGATGTCGTTCACGAGCGTCACCGACAACGCTACTAGCCTGAGCAAGAGCGTTGATGGCGGCGATGCTGGCTTCAACATGGGTTCCCTCAGCTTCAATGGCATCCCGCTCAAGGTGGCTCGCCACTGCGGCAAGGGCCTGCTGATCTTCCTCAGCTTGAAGTCGTGGTCCATCGCTCAGATCACTGAGATTGGCCTGGCGGATCTGGACGGCTCGGTCCTCAGTCGTGTCGCTAACCGCGACGCCTACGAGGCCTTCGTTCGCTACTACTACAACGTGGTCTGCGAGCGTCCGAACCGCAACGGCATCCTCGTCGGCATCAGCTACGCTGGCGTCTAGTGCTTGACCTAGTCACAGCACTGGCCGAGCTTGGACAGGTGGGGCTCCTATTTTGGGGGCTCCACCTGTTCAGGCTGGCGTTTGTCCCGCAAATCGAGGATGATGCTGACGCCGAGTTCTCGGTGTCAAACTTGTACGAGGAGCAGGAGCGATGAGAAACCCTAGCGCCGCCCTCATTGATGCGTTCCGTGCTGACGGCCGAGTCAAGGCCGAAGAGGCGCTGAAGATCGCAGCCAGAAAGCGGGCCGAGGCAAAGGCCGCATCCCAGAAGACGTCTGGGTTGGCTTCTACCGTCGGTAGTCTCCTTGGTGCTGGTGCTGCATTAGCAACTGGTAACCCTGCCCTGGCTGGCGTCGGAGCGTCGCTGGGTGGAGCAGCCGGCGGAATGGTGTCTAAGGCTGTATCTGACATGGGCGAGGCCGGGAAAGCTGAAAGCGAGTACCAGCGGCTGCAGCGTATTTTCGATATGTACTGATAGAATGCGAATAGAGGTGGGATAAATGACTAAGAAGACCAAGAAGAGCGATGCGCTGAAGGCCTGGGAGCGCCGACAGCATCTCTACACCAAGCACGTTGAGCGCAAGCCCATGACCGATAAGGAGCGGGCGGATTACATTATGATCTGCTCTCGTCGAGGAAACTGCGTTCCGGGGCCTAAGCCTGCCGAGTAAGGCCAAGCAATGAAGAGCCCGAAAGCTGAGAAGCTCAAGCAGGCGATCGAGTCATTCAACACCGACCGCACGTCGTATCAGCGTATCTGGGATACGTGCCTCCTGTTCCTGCAGGGGCGCCAGCACGTTGAGGTCGAGGCGAAGTCTGGTGATGTGATCCGCCGAAAGGTGAGGGGTTCATCTGTGACGGTGAACCTCATCCTGAACATGTACCGAAACCTGCAGAGCCGTCTCGAGGTGGCGTACCCAGGCACCACGGTCATCCCGGCATCACCCAGCGCAGAGGATATCATTAAGGCCCAGAGCAGCGAGGCTGCCCTTCAGTACTACTGGCAGGCATCTCGTATGAGTAAGCGGTACAGTGAGTTGGTTGGCTGGTTGCTCAGCACGGGCAACGCTGGGTTTCTGACCCGGTACACCGGCAAGAATATCATCACTGAGACTGTGTCGCCGTACATGCTCTACTTCGAGCCTGGTGTGACGAACCCCGAAGAGTCCAACTGGGTTGGCGTGGCGAAAATCGTCAACCGAGAAGACCTGGCAGAGGCCTACCCCAATCACAAGAAGGTGATTATGCAGGCCGCTGAGATGGACGAAGCGATGCGCCAGAAGCGTCTGCCGTTCATGTCCAGCGAGACCAGGCAACTGAAAGACCGTCTCGAGATCTTCGACGTCTACTTCCGCAACGGTGATCGCAAGATCCTGCTCGACAGCACCTACCTCTTCGAGACGAAATGGGAGGGTGATGTCATGCCGGTGCAGTTCGTTCGATACACCAAGATCCCAGGGCGCCTGTTTGGCATGGGTGCCATCGAGCCCCTCCTAGAACTGCAGGTTAACTACAACAAGACCCGCAGCCAAATCATTGATAACGCAGAGCTTATCGGTAACCCCAAGTGGTTGATCCCGAAGACAGCTGGCGTTAGCGCCAACTCTATCACGTCTCGCAAGGGTGAGAAGGTGTACTACAACCCGGCAGGTGGGGCTCCCACCCCGGTGTCGCCCCCCTCGCTGCCTGGCTTTGTGCTGCAGAACGCTGCTCAGCTTGCATCGGAGATGATGGACGTTAGCGGTATCCATGCCACGTCGCTTGGAAAGCGGGCTGTCGGTGTCACCTCTGGCAAGGCCGTCGAGGCGCTATCCGGTCGTGACATGACCCAGCTTCAGACGACCCAGAACGACATCGAGCGGGCTACCGAGGACCTCGGAAAGACCGTGCTCATCCTGATGCGCAAGTACTACAATGAGCCTCGGATGATGCGCATGATGGACGGTCTGGGTAAAGTCGTCTTCAACTACCTGAAGGCGACTGATCTTGTTGATGATCCTGAGGTATTCATCGAGGCAGGTTCCTTGTTCCGCAACGAGAAGCAGGACCGAGATCAGCGCATCATGGACCTTCTCGAGATGGGCCTGATCGACAAAGAGACCGCCCTCCGGGAGCTCAAGTTCAGCACCGGTAACTCCTTCGTCACCGAGCGTATGCAGTCTATCGCCCATGCCAACGATATTCTCATGGCAGCGGCTGCTGGGGCTCAGGTCGAGGTGTTCCCGACTGATGACCTCAAAGCGTTCCAAGACGTATTCGGTCAGTTCATGCGAAACGCTGAGTACTACGAGCTTCCCTACGAACGCCAGGCGTACATCCGGGACATCTACGCATCGATCATCACCTTCGGTATGCCTGACCCTCAGGCGGCAGAAGAGAACATCAGGCGCACGGTTTTCCCACGAGTCGGGTCGTCGGATAAGGGCGAGGAGCAGATCGAAGCCTCGTACCAGTCTCCTGTGTCGGCCATTCAGGGCGAAGAGGAGTACCGGCGCATGGGGACCATGCAGATCGCTCAGCAGATGGTCGATGAGGTGCCAGAGCGTGGCCTTCGTCGTACCCCGATGGGAGGTGGCGGATGAACACCGGCGAAGTCTACGATCTCTTCCGGTCGATGATCGACGAGCCCGATGATACCTTCCTGAGCGAGTCTCAAGCCCAGTCCATGTGCGACATGGGTTACCGTGAGTTCCGCCAGGTGGTATCGGATACGATGCCGGATGCATACAACACCGTCCTGTCTGTTAGTGTTTCTGGCCGTGAGCACGAGCTTGCTGGGGTCCTTTTCCGGGACGCTCTCGGGGTGGCTACTCACCCGTGCCAGCGCATCATTCGCATTGGCGCCGATGACGGCAGCGGGAACCTAGCATGGTACATGACCCCAGGGCAGAACCCGACCCAGGTTGATAACCTTGAAGTTGATTACTGCCTTGTCGGCACACGCCTTGTGTTCTCGGAAAACACATCGCGAACTATCCGGATCGAGTACGTCCCAGAGACTCATATTTCGCCCGGAGCATGGACAAGTGGCGACCTTACGTTCATCGACACGTTCGACTCACACCATGCGCTGATCGCCCTCTATGCGGCCCGTTACTACATGGTCCGAGATGGCGCCCCGAACAATGCCCTCCTCTCCCTGATGCAGGAGAAGGAGCGTCTGCTCGAGTCGTATCTCGCCGTCGGTCGGGCCACTGATGGTTCCCACTACATTGCTCCTGCCCCTGGCTACAACCTGACAACGGGGTACTGATGGCTGTCGGGGGGATCGAGGTAGAGCTTCTTAGTGGCGGCATCGATGAGACCTCTGCGGCTCGCGGGCCGTGGGTCCAGAACATGTGGATGCCGGACGGTCGCCGAGACTGGGAGGTACGACCTGGCTTCGGCCAGGTGTGCGCATTCGACACGACTATGTCAGCCCAGATGACGTCCCCGGTGAACTGGGGTTACGAGAAGCATCTAGGATCGGTGTGCTTCGTTACCGACTGGGGCAGTACGCAGATCCTGTCTGTTCTCCTGGCTCGGGTTCAGACCGGCAACCAGGGTGGCGCCCAGGGTAGCGTATGGGGACGGTACCTGGCTGTTTCTATCTTCGATGTTGATAGCCGTAAGCGGCGTGAGGAGATCCTCCACACGCACACCTCGCAGCTTGACGGTGTTAGCATGCCCGTCCGCAAAGGGTGCTACGAGACCAACGCTAGTGTCGATAGGCAAAAGTTCATTGGCGCTACGTCCGAGGACTTCTCATTCCATGTTCACGACGGGGCTGTGTACATCAACAGTAAGGCTACTGGGCTCCTTGTCTACTTGCCGGCAGACTTCCGTGAGACGAACGTGTCTGCCGCTCTGGATGTTGCCAACCGGCCCAACTGGTATCAGCCCATGAGCGAGTCTTCGCTCATCATCCCGCTGACCCCCGCTAACGGTATTGCTCCGGAAAGCTACAACTACCGCAACGCATCGGAGATCCCGGCTGTCGTTGATATGGCCACGCTGCAGAACAGGATGGTGCTAGCTTCGGAGGGCGAGCTTTACTTCTCGGACCCCGGAATGCCCAATGCCTACGCCTCGAGAAACTTCGTTGTTGCTCCCACCACGGATCCCATCGTCGCCATCGAGGAGATCAACGACAACCTGCTGGTGTTCACGGAGTCAAAGACGTTCTTGTACCAGCCCTCGGTTGGAGAGCTGGCATCCGACGGTAGGTTCATCACGGCCAGTTCGAGCACTGGGTGCTCATCTCGGGAGTCTGTGGTGTCCGTTGGGGCATCGGTGTTCTGGTGCGCCAGCGACGGTATACACACAACGACCAACGGCATGTCGGTCAATGAGGTCAGCTCGTCGATACGAGGTTTCTTCACTGACAGCGTGACGACACCTCTTTCTCACTACCTCACAGCTAGTGGCGTGGCAGATCCCCTGACCGAAGACATGCCAAAGACTGTCTACCGGTATGATGCGGGTGACCCCGTCTCGATCATGTATGACAGTCAGTCAGGAGCCCTCCTGGCAAGTTTTCCGGAGTCCGGCTGCGTCTGGTGCTTAACCCAGGGGCAGTGGTCCATGTGGATTACGTCGTCATGCGCCGCTCAGGAGGTCGGCATACCGATCGTTCGAGACGTGTCGAACATCAAGAGCCCGGTGTGCCTAACCAACGGGCGTGGCGACATCTTCTGCGTTGGCAGCATCGACGAGGAGCAGTTCAACGACGCTGACACGGGAAACTCCTCCAAATCGCTTAGCTACTACATCACGGAGCTAGGCCGAGGCGGTGCGTTAGACCGGTCCACCGGATCTGACGATGGTGAGGATCAGCGCATCGTGACTAGCTCCTACAAGGTGCGGTCAGCCGTCGGTGACCGGTACATATACATGCACAAGCCAGAGCTTGACCCGATTACCGGTGAGTACTTCATGCTGGTTGAGGTGGCCCCTGACGCTGTCATCACGTCGGTTGACCTTGTGTTCAACATCAACACCCACTGGGACATCCGAAACACCGGCGGTAACATCGATATGTGCTTGCCCCCGGAAAGGCAGGCAAGCTCGGCTGGGTACGGAGCCACAATCGCTGCGGGGACTGCTACTATCTCCTATGCCGGTGTTGCCCTCAATGCCCCCATTGGAGGCCGCAGCCCTTATTTCGTCATTCGCTGGATCGAGAACCATTCCCACCACACCAGCATCGGCATGATTACGAGCTTTATTGACGCTAAAATTAATGGGTTAGATGCTGAGGTGTACTACTGGCACGGCCACATCGGACCAGGCGACGACGAAAACGTCAAGGCTCAGGCTGTCGATTGGGCATACAAGTCGGCACAGGTCGGCGAGGATGGCGTCGGTCAAACCAGGGCGCGCGGCGTGTTTACCCGGATGCTTAGCCACGGGTCGGCCGCCAACAAGTTGGCGCCGAACTGGATCTGGGGTGTGTACAACACCTTGAGCGCAGGCGATTGGAAGGGGTGGTCATCTCAGGTTGTTGACTACGATAACGACGCCATCGACAAGGTAGCAGACAAGCTGACGGTGCGGTCTCGATTCAAGAGCTCCGCTGGCGTCCTGTCGAAGCGCACGTTCAACAACGCGGCCAAGTTCGGTGAGTACCTCATCGATGATGAGGAGTACGACACGATCTCAACGTCTGACAGCACGCGAGGGGAGCATGTTACCTACATGCTATTTGGGTTCATGCGTAACCGGGCCGAGCGCATGGTGATTTCCAGCGCCAAGCTGCTCCTCAGGGGCAACCAGGGTGGCCGACGGAGGACCGGACGGTGAGCCTGCTGCGTGCTGTATGGGATCGCTCTGAGACCAGGGAGGAGGTCAGGAATAAGACCTCCATGGAGGTGTACCTCGGCGCCATCCGGCGTCTTGGGCGCAGCGTGGTGATGCCTGGGTCTCAGATTAAACAGGATGAGAAGATCGATGCAGGGGCATTCGTTCTGATGGGTGAGTACGGCGGCATGAAAGCATCAGCAGACAGGTCGTTTGTTGTTTTCTCCCCAGGATCCACAGTGACGAAGCAAGTTGAAGTCACAGGAAAACTTGTTTTGAACGGGGCTAACCTAAAGTGCGAAGGCGACAGCCCGGCAGTCGTCGTGAAGAGCGGTGGTTACCTGATCGCAAGGGGTTGCCACATCAGCAAGGACGACAACGAGCAGTCGGCTTTATCGACCTACATCCTTATTGAGGATGGTGGCTTTGCTATGATCGAAGGTTGCATGTTCCATGGAGTACAGTCCGGTGTCGGGTCCCTCGTCAGGAATGACAATGCTGCAGTTCCTCCTGGCCCTGGGCGTGTTGCTGTTGCTGGCTGCGTTAACGCAAGTGACGTGACGACAACTCCGTTTGTGAACATGTCTTACGCACAGTACGTTCCGTCGTAGGGGGAGCCATGAGCACCAGGCGGGTAACAAAGCAGCAGTTCGCTGACGGGACGACCATCGATGGCAACCGCATCGAGGTGGCCCTCCGAGACATTGAAGAGATCGCCGACCGGGTCCCTGCTGGGCTTATCGCTAACCGCTTCACGCAGACTCAGATTTCCATGGGGTTCCAGCCAGTGCTCAGCGGTGCAGCCAACTGGAAGCAGCCGTGGATGACATTCCAGAACAGCATTGCATCCGAAGCGGAAAACACTTTCCGGGTCAAAGGGTCCGGTGCTGTCACGCATGCGAATCCTTACGACGTCAGCGACTGGAGCCTGTGGGAAGTCTCACTTCAGCGTAGTCACCCCGTTATTCTGGACAGCTTCGACTTATTCATGGTGCAGGATCCTGGCGGGTCAGGTGGCCAGGCTTACTACATGCCTGGCGGATCACCGTCTCCGTACATCCCTCCCAATGTCCGGGACCTCCAGATGTTCGTGCTTGTCGATAACCCTTTCCTCCCAGAGGATCGGGCTCAGGCGTCGATGGTGGTACACAAGGCTGACTTCGACTCTGACGCCTGGCTGTTCACGCCTAACCCGTCGGCGCCGGTTGTTTCGGATATGCTCCCACCGCACCCTGGTGGGTCTATTTCTGGTTGGTCTGTCCGTATCAGCAACCTTCGGGTGCCTCTTGCTCCTTACTCCAGAGTTCGGTTTGTTATCGCAATCCCGCAGTACGACTCGCCTGGCCCAGGTCAGACTAACTGGGGACTGCAGCCGTGGAGAACATTCGCCCCGAGCGCCTCTGTAACCCTTCTGGAGCCCAACACCGATGGCTAAGATCGGATTCCGCAGGCTAAGTCGCGGGGTGAAGTTCCTTATTGAGCACTTCTATACCCAGATCGACAAGGCGCTCAGTCGATTCACCGAGGCCCAGGTGCTGCCCGAGGACATGGAGCAGGGGTACTCAAGGTTCTCTATCGACTTCTCGTGGGGGTCGATTCAGACCGACCTAGGTGAAAGTGGTCTTGGCTCGGCGGCGTTTACGCTTCCTCCGCCCCAAGAGCGATTCCAGCCTGATGGTGTGACGTCCTTGTATGATGCGGTGTATACGCTCGAGTCCGTTTGCGCCTCGTTCGACCAGCGGGCGGAAGCAGCGGCCATCGAAGCTGACGGGGATCTGTCTTTCGACGAGAAGGACAACGTTGCCATCAAGATCGACATCTGGAAGCGTCGCATGGTTACCTTCGGCGGCACGTCGGACATGAACGATGCGTCTCTGGTGCTGTCGCTAGAACTTCCCAACCTAGGGTTTCTAGCCGACAAAAGTGGGTTGCGAACGAACCCTCAGGTCCTGACCGGAATGTCTGAGGTGTTCGATCCGTATAGCTCGTATGTCCTCGTTGTGACTGCCCCGTTCGCTCCGTCTTCAGTTCTCCTGGATGCTCCTAACCTGCTGGTTTCGCTTAACTTTAAAGCTCCGATTATTGAGGTAGATAAGGCTGATGATGTCCTTCATCACAAGGTTCAGAACATGCCTCAAGTTCCGGACCTCCCGGCAGGAGCCCAGTACGGCGCAACATACACGTCGCCAGTATCGGCCGACACGCCTGCTGCCGATGCCCTCATCGTTGCGGACTCAGTGCCTGGTGACAGTGGTATCCAGGGTAGCATCGAGCTTGTCGATAACGCCATCAAATCAGGACTGAACGCTGGGCGGTCGATGTTCTCAAGGCGCTTCGGCGCCGAGGGGCTGATGTACCAGGCCGGGTACGACGTCATCGCTGTCCCGATGTGGGGCAACGGGTGGTTTGTTTCTGGCGCCACAGCGAGCGGTGATCTTCCCTATGTTGGGATAGGCCCTGGGACTGACCCAACATGCGACCGTCGCATCATCCCCATCAAGTTCCCGTTCGTCGTTCATCACGTCATGGCGTACTACAACTATGGTTGGAACCGGGTCACTGCGGCGTCCTTCGAGCAGCAGGTCGGGGTAGGCATCGGCACCGGTGAGCGATCAGACAGCTACTCGTACAGGCAGGTTGCTCATGCAACGTGGACGGGTACGTCTTACGGGGCCAACGTAATTGATAGGTTTACAGGCCCAGATGTCTACGCTGCCGCAGGTGTAGGCGGGGATATCCTAAACATCCCATTGGTTCACGACGCTACTGTGACTGGTGTTGGGTATGACGCTAGCGTGAGCCCGGCACTTGCCGACCAGGGGCCACCATTCTACGTCGGTAAGACCAACAGCCAGGATGCAGTGCGCTCCCCAGCAGCAAACACACCGGGTGGCGCCTTCGTCGCTATGCCGTCGATTGACGGACGTGAACAGTTTCTCGAGGTTAGGTGGTCGATGCACGACCCAGTTCTTGGTATGTACGGCCAGGCCGCAGGCGAAACAGCTATAGGACGCGGTGGTCATTGGGTGTACATCATCGGCAAGAAGCACCTTTGTTGATTAGGGGGAGACAATGAGCGAAAAAACCTTCGGGTCACCTGTCGAGCGACGTAGGCGGAAGGGACCTACCCGGCGCACCGATATCGAAGCGGCGCAGGCTGAGGAGGCTCGCCTTCGTGAGGCCGCCCTAGGACGACTCCGGTCTGCGGAAGAGCGGATCGCCGGTGAGGCTCAGACCCTGGAGGGTCGCCTGCGTGCCGAGCAGGGCCGAGCGTTCTCCGCTGCTGTCGGCCGTCGCGCCGGTCGCGCCATGGGTGGTGGAGCACTAGCAGCTCTGTCTGGCACCCAGGCTGACCTGTCCCGCCAGGCCGCTGAGGCCCGCTCTGCGCTTGACGCTCGCGCTGACCAGGCAGCCATGGACCGCATCCAGTTCGAGCGCGAGACCATGAAGACCAGTGAACAGATGACTGCGGATGCTACGGCTGCCAGGTCTGAGGTAAACTCGCTGGCTGACGAGCACACGTCGTGGGGGTTCCTGAACAAGGGTGATTTCCGTGCTGCCATCAAGCAATACCTGTTCGATAACGGTATCCCCGAGGGGTCGCCAGCGTACCGTGCGGCTATTGACCAGGGCGAGGAGATCATCCGCAAGAAGACGCTGACGAGCTAGGAGCTAGGAATGGGCCGTATCATCTTCGACTCCAGAGCGTTCGCCCCAGGCGCCGTGAAGCAGCGCACGTTCCCAGATCAGTCCGGGGGCGGGCTAAAGAGCCAGTGGTTGTCACCCAGCGGGGTGCAGACCATGGTTGGGCTTGCTGGTATTCTCGGTAAGATGAAGCTGCCCCGAGGCCTTGGGCCAGGCGGTGTGGATGCTGAGGGGGAGGCCCTTCGTGCTGCCGCTGAGGCCCGAGCTGGGGCCAAGGCTGGGATGCAAGGTGAGGTTGCGCAGGCGCAGCAGGCCGTCGAGGCCCAGCGTGCTATGGATCGTCCGGCTCTCGAGCAGGCCCAAGAGGGCATGGGCGAGGAGTTCACCGAAAGTCTCCAGAATGAGGCCAGGCGCCGGGCTGTCGGCGAGGCTAACGCCATCCTAAACCGAAGCGATGACCCTGAGGATCGCCGTCGGGCTGCGGACATTCTCATGCAGGTAGGGGAAAGGCAACTTGCCACCCAGGCCCTCATGCCTGCAGCCAGCCGCCAGGAGCGTCGCCGTGAGATGGAGACCATTACGGAGGCCGACAGGCTGAAGCGTCGTGGTGAGCAGGCCGCTGGCTTCCCAGCTCACAAGGGGCCGAACGACTGGCTCCCGGAGCACGACCTTAGTTACAGCGAGTTGGGGCGTCAGGCTAAGCAGGCAGCAGGCCTCATCAGCCCTGAGGCGGACGCTGAGTTGCTGGATGATATCACGAATCGGGCTAAGCGTACCGCTGGAGCCTGGGGGGACCGTCCTGCTGGGAATATTCCGTACCCCCCCATCGCTGAACCCGTGGCGTTCAAGTTCCAGGGCCTGACCAACGAGGACCTTAAGTCCGGATCAGACCGCCTGAAGAACCTCACCAGGGCTCAGCTTCGGGACGTGATGTTTAAGTGGAAGTCGGCCTCCGGGAAGCCTGCCATCATGATGGAGATGGCTAAGACCGGTGCTGACACCTCAGAAGCCAACATGTTCGAGGAGCTTCTGCACCGCGAGATCAGGCAGCGGGCTCGCCAGGATGTGTCGCCGGACCAGTTGGCTATCTCCCGACCGTCATACGACATCGAGGAGGCCCGAGGCGCCGAGTTGGATCTTGTTGGCAAGGAGGCCGCCGATGAGTTCTTGGCCCAAAAGCGAAGCGAGGACCCCTACTACGGGATGTCCCCTGGTGATGCCATCGACAAGATCATGGAGGATGCACCGAACGCTAAGTCGGAAAAGGAGCAAGCCAAGCTCAAGTCCCTCCTGGCCCGTTACACTGCCCGCAACAAGCGCACGTTCTCGGACCTGTTCTTCGATTCATCCCAGGCTCGCCTAACCAGAAACACTGCGCAGCTTGATAGGCTTATGCCAGAGCCGACCAAGGAGCTTAGCGAGCTTGAGCAGCTTCGCCTGGATCGAGCCATCAAGTTCGAGAAATGGCTGGATGATAAGGGGGTATCCCCGGAGGCGCTTAAGGTTAAGAAGCTCATGGGGGAGGTCAGCAAAGCGAACAGGGCAGCCAGGTCTGCTGGCGGTGGCGGACTCAGTGTCAAGCAGCGCCTGAAATACGGAGCCGAGGCCTTCGACCACCTCATCAAGGGGGTGGACATGGAGCTTAACGTCGCCACTGAGCGGGAACTAGCCAAGCTCAACAAGGGCGACCGTGATAACATCATGGGCCGACTGCAGGACCTGGCCGGCAAAGATAAGGCAGCGGAACTTGACGCCATCGGCAAAGAGCAGGGCGGTAAGTTCAAAGCCTTTGCTGACGCCATGAAGGCTGCTGACAAGCGGAAGCGGAAACTAGAGAACGACACCGCCCTGTACAAGGCTAGGATTGCTGCCGGGAACGATAAAGGAGCGATGGAGATCCTCGGGGATAACGTACTTGCTGCTCAGCGCGGCATCGTGGACGCAACCGTCCCTGACATCTCAGGCACTGATGACGATGCCTTCTCGGAGTCGTTCCTCCGTGACGTGCTTAAACTAGAGGAGGGTGGACGTCCCGACGCTGGAGCGGGTCCGGCGGGTTCTCCGCCTCCTAATGCTTACCCCGGTGATGATCCGGCTTTATCCGCCTTGGTGCTCAAGTAATGCCCGAACCAAAGGAAACTGAAGGCCTGATCGATATCGGCACCTTTGGTGCTGATAATCCCGACACTGCTCTTGATGAGGTTATCGAGGGTACGGGTGATGTGCTTAGCACGGCGGCAGGCCTTCCAGCTGCTGCTGCTGGTGCTGTTGCCGGCGGTATCACTGGTTTGGTTGAGGGGGCTATCGGCGCTGTTGGCGGTGAGACCTTCGGCGGTGAGGCCTATGCCGACAGCATGCGTCGCTTTGAGGAGATGTATGCCGAGCGGGCTGGGACATCGACGTACAAGAACACCATCGCAGACGCTCAGGATGTCTTCAGTTCCCCGATCATCATGCTGAACTCGCTGTGGCAGGCCGCTGCTGACGAAGATCCGCTTTCGGCTGGGTACGAGACCGCTAATGTCATGGGCGAGGACGCCATCATGGGCCTCCGGTGGACTGCCGAAAACCCAGTCAAGGCCATGCATGCATTCCCTGTCAGCACGCTCATGATGCTGAACGCTGCGGCTAAGGGTGTTCGAAGGACTGGGGCCAAGGCCCGCAAGATCGATGCGATCGCTGAGGCCACCGAGCCCTTGGCATCCAAAGTGCGCGCTGTGATGGACACCGAGATCCCAGGTGTCATGTCGAGGAAGCCGAAAGAGGTTGGTCTCGATAGGGTCCCTGGCACGATCTACACTAAAGCCATCGGCGATGAGGGTATGACCATCGGCGAGGCGATGACGTATGCCGGCCAAGGCGCAGCAGCAGGAGCTCTTGTTGGTGTCCCTGAATGGGGAGCCATGACCATGCTAGGCGGGAAGGCTTTGGCTGGGCACCTGGCCAGCAAAGGTGGAGCGTCGGCTCGTGTTGTCGGCGGTGTAGGCCGCGTCCTTCGCCACACCTCATCTCAGGCAAGGGTGTCGGACGAGGTCGCTGTGCGAAGCATGATGCAGCACGGGGCGGCAGCATCGGCAGCCATGGATAACGTGACGTCTTCGGTGGTTGATGCCCTCAAGAACGGTGTTGATCTCACCCCGGAGAACATGGAGGCGATCTCACGCTCCAGCGGTCTGGCGGACATCGTTGAGATGCCGTCCACATTCTCCTACTTCGACTACGATGGCTCGGTGGTTCATGCGTCGAAAGACATCCTCCCCCCCTCGTACCGCGAGCGCAGGCGTAGCAAGGCCAGGTTCCGTCTTGATGATAAGGCTGTTGCTGCTCTGGATGACCTAGACCAACACCTCCGTGAGAACGCCTCGCCTGACATGGCTGGGAACACGGTCATGCTGATCGAGGACCTGCTGTCAGGTCGTAGTGCTCAGTACGCTAAGGACCACAGGGTCATGAAGCGTATCATCGACCGCCTACGGGAAATGGACCCAGACATCAGCGGAGACGGGCTTCGTGCCATCGAGCGTATGGCAAAGACTGTTGCGGAAGGGCCGATCTTCGGCCGTCACAGCATGAACCCGTACATCAAGCTCAGCACTGGTGACGTCGTCAATATTCGCGATCTTGCTACCGATGCATGGGTAGGCATGAAAGAAGCTGAGCGTCGTTCTGTCCTTGGCGGTGTGGCCTCATCCCTCATCGAGGAGAACAAGGCTGTCGTTCGTTCGCAGGCCGCTGCTCGTGGTATGGCTATCGAAGCAGACAGGATCTTTGCAGGGGATGCAGAGGCAAAGACGGCGATGGGCAAGGCCCTCGACGCCAATGATATCTACACGGCTGCCGACATCTACACGAACAAGCTCCTTGAGAGCACGATGCTCCGAGGGGACGCTGTCCCGATGGTGAGCCCCCGTGGGCTGCAGTTCGGCATCGTCGCCAACCGCCTGCAGCAGATGGTGATGAACCCTGAGTCCATCAACGCATTCTTCGAGCAGCGTCTGGGGCAGTCACTGGATGCGGATACGGTCGCCAGGGCCAGGGCTCGAATCAACGACATCCAGCGCCAGCTTGTCGATCCGGCCAATGAGGTGTCCGTTGACCTGGCCAACATGGGGTCCGATATCTCACGGTACCTTACGGCTGACGGCCTTGGCGGGAACAAGTTCCGGCAGCAGATGGAGAATGCTCTGGACGCCGGTGTCCTAGATGAGGCTGCATACAAGCGGATGCTCGAGGATGGTGTGTCGGATAGCTTCAACATCAACCTAGCTACACAGACCGACGGCCGTTCGGTCAGGGCTCCCCTACGGAACACCTACTCGTGGCTTGGTGACTCGGTAAACAACTTGAACATCAACCGACTGGCTAAGTCCATCTCATCATGGGTGAAGGCTGGGTTCACCACGATGAACGTAGCCTCCCATGTAAACAACGCCCTGAGTAACGTGGGTCTTCAGGCTATGTCCGGAGGTGTGAGCCCTGTCTCCGTTGTGGCGCGCATGTCGAACAACCTCCACACACTTCGCAAGTGGCGTAAAGACAAGAGTTCAGTAAGCAAGCTCGATGCCGAGATCATGGACGCTGTGACCAAGATGGGGTTCGTCGAGGGTGATCTTATCGCCGCCGAGATCAGCGCCCTGTCGTCCATCGCAGATAGTCGCGGAGCGTCGCCGTCGCAGGTCTCAGCCATCAACCGTGCTGCTTCAGGGGGTGCCAGGGCAGCTAAAGCACTGCAGGATCATGCTGGCGCTGCGTACCGACTCGGAGATAGCGCGTTCAAGTTCGATGAGGCGATCCGGTCTATGCGCTTCCTATACGATGCCATCGACGAACTTGGGGAAGGTGACACGATCACCATCCCCACCAGCCCAACCACCAGAACGACGGTTACGATCGTAGACGGTGTGCCTGTTGTGAAGGGGTCGAAGAGGCGCGGGTTCAAAGAGGTGGCTGCCGCCAACGCTCGGATGAAAGCGAACGCTTTGTTCTTCGATTACTCGCAGCGTCCTGGCGTCCTTCGGTTCATGGATCGTGCTGGCGGAGCAACGTCTATTCTTAACCCGTACCTGACGTGGTACTGGAAGGCTGTCGGCATCGGCGGCGAAGGTCTCGCCAAGCATGTGATTGGAAGCTCGAACGGGATCAGTACTAGCTCCCCTGCGTTGGCTGCTAAGCTCATTAAGAAGGAGTTCTACACTGCTGCCCGGAAGGCTGTCACTGTGTCGGCCATTAAGGCTGAGGCGGAAAAGCACCCGGAGGCGCTGGAGAAGGCCCTTGCCTACGCTCCCACCGAGGTGCGTCAGAAGCTGTTCTTGGACGTCGGCGACCCTTACGTTATGGGATTCCGTGACATCTCATCCATGGATGCAATGGCCCCAACTGAGAACCTAGTTAACATCATCGGAAATGTCCTCGGCAAGTTCAGCGACGACGACCGAGACCGGATCATCCAGGCTACTGGCGAAGGTGGTGTCATGAGGCCCCTGATGGAGTTGGTCGGCCTTACGGGCGGACCCGTTGTCGATGTTCTGTGGAAGATGAAGGAAGGCGACGACGTGCTGCCGGAGGAGGTCATCTCCCTGGCTTTTGGTACTAGCATCGCTCAGACCATCGGTTATGCCGGGCGGTCCATCGGGGGATCCGTCGGTGCTCTTGGATACGATGGTGACTACGGAGCCTACGATAAGCTCAAGCGTCTGCCTGAATGGGCCAAGCCTACCGCAGAGGAGTACATCTTCCGCCGGCTGACCTCTATTGGCTGGGACAAGCGGCACATCTTTGGCACCGAGGGTGGTCGCCCAGGCAAGCTGACTCGGTACTTTTCTCGCCTCAAGAAGAACCTGAAGCAGAACCTCGTTCAGGCAAAGCTGGACGAGCTCTGGGCTGGCGCTGCTGAGCCCCACGAGGTCCTCGAGGCTCTTACCGAGGCAAACATGATGCTCGAACGTCGTGCTCTCGAGGTCGTCAAAGCGTTGAAAACCGTATACCCTGACGCCGTGATCCCGCCGGATGCCCTGACGGAGATCAAGCTGACGAAGAGGGATTTAAAGTGAGCAGCTTCCCTTGGACATTCTCGCCCAGCGAGTTCGCTTGCAAGTGTGGTGGGGACTGCGAGCCTGACATGGACCGCATTCGCCACCTGGCCTGGGTGCTCCATGCCATCCGTGAGCGGACTGGAGGCCCCATCCGGGTCAACAGCGGCTACCGCTGTCCGGAGCACAACGCCAAGGTAGGTGGTGTCGCTAACTCGCAGCACGTTCAGAGCAGGGCTGCCGACATCGTTGTCGATGGGGCTAATCCTCGCGATGTCGCTGCTATCATCAACATGATGATGATCGAGGGGGAGATCCCCAACGGCGGTATCGGCAACTACAGCACGTTCACGCACGTTGATATTCGGCACAAGCCAGCGAGGTGGGACGGATGATGAAGAGCATTAGGCAGCCTGTTCCCACTGGCGACGCTGTGGCCCGCTACGAGCGGCTGTCCCATGAGGGGTCCGTGTGGAGGGATCTGTCGCCTACCCCTTCCGACGGCACCGACGGCACCATCGGTGCAGCGCCTGCCTGGCCGCACTTCAACGGAGAAAGTTACGTCTCGTTTGGTCAGCCGTCAAAGCTGGATTTCTCAGGGGCCTGCACAGTCGTAGTTTGGTACAATCAGGACACGATTACTCCGCCCGTGCAGGGCAACGAGCGCATCTTGAGTAGGGATAATGGCGCTTTGCGTTCGTTCTTGATTGCGCAGGCCGACAATACGGGCGTTTGCCAATTGTTTGCATGGACCCCGACGATTCGGAACATCGTAGCCACGGGGACTTATGCAACTGATACCTGGCATTGTGTCGTTATGGTAAATGAGGGGGTCGGAGGCGACCTTGTTATCTACGTCGATGGGCAGCAACGCGGCTCCATCGCCGGCGCAGGTGGCGCAGTCGCCGCTCCTGCTGTTGACACCGAAGCCGGAAGGCATCAGATCCCAGGCAACACGACCGACTATTTTCAGGGCTATATAGACACCGTCCGGTTTTACGACCGCGCTTTGAGCGCAGACGAGATCCAGCGAGACTACTTTGCCGGCGTGCCGGCTCATCCATAGGGAACAAAATGACCACCACCAACAATCAACTTCTGTCCAACAACCCCGTTGTGACCAGCACGACCGCTACCATGGACCTCCTCCTCACCGGTGGGGCTGTCCAAGACGAGTTGGTCGGCAGCACTACGTCCCTCACTGGGATGTACGTCCCCTACCATGTCTTGCTGTCCAACATCGGGGCGGCGAACCTGTACGTCAGCACCATGCAGGGTCAGACTGGTGTGCTCCTGCAGCCGGGGGCAGCCATGAACCTGGGCCTGTCCGCTGGCGCTAAGGTGTACGTCACCCGCGTTGCGGCCCAAGCGGCTACCCCCGACCTGAGCGTCATCCTCTTCTCCTGAGTTGACAGGACCTCCTGCTTGTCATAGCTACGAGTTACTCCTCGTGGTTGTGGGGTAATGCGCTCTGAGTAGGCGGCCCATTGTGGTCGCCTATTCTTTTGCTCGGAGCATGGCCTCCTTGGTGATGCGGACGACACGCCAGCCGTACACCTCCCTGGCCACCTCGAAGGTGGTGCTGCCACGGTAGGTGGTTACCTTCTCTGAGATCCATTTGCTGCGGGCCTCCTCTGTCGGGAATGCGTTCAGGGTACGATACCCCTCTGGTGTGACGCTTTCAGCTAGGAAGCACTGTTTACGCTTGTCGGTCATTGCTCCCCCTCCCCAGCGGCAGCCTCCAAAGCGGCGACGAGGGCCTCGGCGTACAACACAGGCTCGGGGGTGATGCAGAGGGCGCTGTCACCCCCAAGGCGGGCCCTGTACACAAACCAGAGGGTCTCCTCGGTAGCTGGAGGCCGGCGGCTCGTAGCCTGCGCAACAGGCTCCAGCCAGAAGGCACAGTCGGCCAGCGCCTCCCGCACCAGCGCCAGCAGGCAGCCGAGCGTGGCGGGGTCGTCGAGGTCGGGTACCCAGTGCGGGTCATCCGGCACAGGGCGAGGCAAGCGATCCACATCAGCGATGCACGCAAACGGGTCGCAGTTGTGCCCGCAAGTGAGCGCCACGCGCAGTTGCGTAGGACGCAGCCCTGTACCTCCAGCGGGACCGTGCTTGCGGCGCACCAAAGCCATCCCCGGCAGCCAGCGGAAGTGCTTGCACCGGGTCAATCGTGCTCCCAGTTCCGTACTCATGGCGCAGCCTCCAGCGCGGCCACGAGGGCGGCAGCTTCGGTGGGATGCAGATCAGATGGTACCTGCGAACATGCAGCCGTCCAACCGTCCACCCACCAACCCGCGCTGGTATTGTCCACGGCAGTACAGATGCAGGGGTCGCCCCACGCCTCCCGCACCAGCACTAGCAGGCAGCCGAGCGTGGCGGGGTCTTCAAGGTCGGGGAGGGAGTCATCTTTGAGACAGCCGCGGGTGATGATCCCACCACCGGAGTAGGCGTCGGCAGTTTCCGAAGTGCTCGCATTCAGGCCGACGTGCAGGACACGAGCAGCGTAGCCGTCCTCGTCGGTCAGGCAGAGCATCCCCGGCATCCAGCGCCACGTCGCACAGGCCACAGCCCGGCGGGCCAACTGTTCAGAGTTGCTTAACATTTCGGTCATATCTCCCCCAATTTTATGTGGTTCGCCATGCGAACAGCCGCATGGCCTTGGTCAGATCATCGACCTCCCGCTGAGCGTTTGGTAGCGGCGAGATCTTTCCCCTGCAGTGATTTAGCGCCTCAAAGATCAGGGCAGCCTGGTACTCGGTGACGCAGATCGCTTCGACCTTGGTTTCTTTCATCGGCCGGGTAGCCTCCTGTCTGGTCCTCCCATGTAATGCCCCCCCATGCTGGCCTCAGATATCCTGCTGGCAACATGGTCACCGTATCGCTCAGCGAACCCGTCGAGCGACTTGATGTTGGTGGTCATAAAGGTCGGCAGTTCTTTCGCATGCCTGGTGTCGAACAGGTGTCTCATCGAGGCGCTTTGCCATTCCGTCAGTTTGCCGCGTCCGGCCCCGATGTCATCCAGCATGAGCAGTGGTGATCCGATGATCCGCATGAGCTCCCTCTGGCGTGCCGTGTAGCCTCGCTCACTGTGTGCTACATCACATTTTAAGAACAACTCTGCTTCGGTCATCCATTGCGCCCCGTCCCACCTCCCTCCGTTTGCTGTCAGGGTGTTGAACAGCGACGTTACCCATGTCGTCTTTCCTGTGCCGACAGGCCCCATCACCAACATCCACATTGGGTCCCGCCATTCGCTGACAGCCCGGTAGACACTGGCGTTGTGCTCATCGACGGACAGGTTGAATGGGCGGTGCGTAGCTAGTCGGCGTGGGACCAGTGCGTTGGCCAGCCTTGTGTCAGCGAGGGTGATGGCCTGCTTCTGGCGATCCTCGTCCTGGCACAGTCGGCACGGATCTGTCCTCCAGTACTCGTAGCTCCCTGATTTGGTCCACCTGTAGGGCATTACATGCCCTCGCTCACACTGCTTGTCCGGCGGTCGCTTGTCCTTATCGCAAAGCCCCTCCGCCTCGATCGTCTTGTAGGCCGAAAGGAGCCAGTCCATGTTGTCCTCCTTGGCTAATCATCGAAGCGGACCATGTCGATATGGCCAATCCTCTTGTTCCCGGATGTCGTTGGAATGACACCGAAGTTCTGGTTGTACGTCTTCGCTGCCCACAGAGCAGCCTTCTCCATGTTGCGGGATCGCTCACCGGTGTACTGGCGATCGAGTTCGATGATCCCCAGCAGCACGCCTTTCGACAGTTTGGTGCTCATCGGTTGCCGCCCCCCTCTTGGAAGCCGTCGGGGTAGCGTTCGAGCAGCTTGAAGATGTTTTCCTGGGCAGCATCGTCCAGGCGGATTTCTAGCTGGCTACACACCTCGGCGAGGTACCATAGAACATCACCTACTTCTGATGCCATCTCACTGAGTTCCAATGGCGTACCGTGGAAGATGTACTTCTTGACGAGTTCGGCGATCTCGCCAGCCTCTCCAGCCACGCCTAAGGCAGCGTTTATCAACCCATCCTCCGGAGACAGCTTTGGGTCGGACGTGCGGCTTGCACGGTCTTGGTATTCTTGGAAGTTCACGTTGTTCCTTTGCATTTGTCGCAGCGTGGATCTTCCCTCCACGCTTGCATGTGGTGTTGTTTTCTTGGTTTGGTTGTCAGGCTGTTGCAGGTCGGACATCTCCACTTCACCCAGAGCTCCAGGGCAGGGCCGTGAAACAGCCCGAACTTGGGAAGCTTCGGCTTCTTCTTGCTCATGAGAAGCAGGCAATCGGGATCGGCGACAGGGTCAATGCGATGATGACGTATGCGATTAGGTCATGTGTCTCGATGTGCCTCATAGCTTTACCCCGAATGCCGTGGCCGTGATCCGCCCTGCGTCAGACTTCGTCCCAGCGATGAGAGCTGCAACAGCAGCGTCGGCTGCATGGTTGTGCATGGTCTTCGCCCGGATGCTGCCGAGGTGTCCTCGTAGTCCTGGGATCCGCTCACACGCAGCGTCGATCACCTCGGTCTTGTTGGCTGACTTCCTACCGGTGATGAACTTCTTGATGTCGGTGGGGGTCGTCATCACGATCGCCTTGTTGGCGACGGCGCTGGCTGCTGCGCCCCAGTACATAGCCACACCTCGGTCTGACGTAGCGAACCTCGTCCACGACATGGATTCGGTTCCCACAAGTGCGCACTCATCGGTGGCAAGGTTGCTCACCATCTCATGGATACTCCGAATGCGCTCGACGGCATCAAGGTTCTTACTGATCTTCGGGTTGCGTTTGTGTCGCCATACGCCTGCCTTGATGCAGCTAGCCTCCCCCCCGTCGTAGATCTCCAGAATGGACCACCCGAAGGCAGCCCACCCTGGATCGAGACCGATCACCCTGAAGCTAGAACGGGACTCCATCGTCGCTCCCCTCGCTGCCGAAGCCGTAGGATTGACCGGGGTTGTACCCCTGGTAGCCGCCCTGTTGTCCGCCGTACCCACCGCCTTGAGGCGCTCCGCCGTAGCTGCTCGGCTGCTGTTGCCCCGGCTGCTTGTCGCCAGACAGGAACTTCACGCTGTGGGCGATGATCTCGTGACGGTTGTTCCAACGACCGTCGTCATCCTGCCACGAGTCAACCTTGTCTCGTCCGTTGATGAAGACCATGCGCCCCTTCTCGAGGTACTTGGCGCAGTTCTCAGCAGTCTTACCGAAGGTGACCACGTTGAACCACAGCGTCTCATCCTTCCCCTCGTTCACGGCGATGCGGAATGTGGTCAGGTTCTTGCCAGACTTCGTCTGTTTCGATTCAGGGTCAGCGGCCAGTCGGCCGATCTTGATGTTCACGTTGGCGCTCATTGCTCTAGCTCCTTCTTCCTGTCGCTGTAGATGCGACGAAGTTCTACTTTCGCCCCGCTGGGCAGGTTCATTTTCTGGATGGACTTAGCCACCTCGTTGAGTTCGTCCAGGCTGCTGGCGCCTGCCATCGCCGCCTTCACGTCAGAGGTGCTACCTCCATCGTCGTCAGGCACATCGTTTTCCCACTTGATGGAGCGGTTGCCATTGCTGTCCGAGGTGATCTCGGCAGCGTCGATGTCGGTGTAGACGTGACCAGCCAGGCCGACCAGCTTGAGGATCACACGGTCCTTTGCTCGCTTCTCAGCCATGGCGAACGGGTATGCGTTCTTGTTGTTGTAGGGTGCTGCCTCGCCGAACGCCCATTCGGATCGGTCACCAAGGTTGCCAGTGACACAGATCACAACGGTCTTCCCCTTCGGGGACGGATCAGCATGGATCACATCGGGCTTGTCCAGCTTCACGCCAGCCTTGGCGCCGATAAGCTCGACGTACTTGTGGTAGATAACCCAGGTGCCGTGGCAGTCCCACAGCGCCCTGCGTGGGTCCACCTCGTACCGTGCCAGCACTTCCTGAATGATTGGGTCAATGCGCTTTGCCATCAGATAACTCCGTTCTCGTAGCCGGGCCAGACTCCTGACCTCCGGCACTTCTCGTAGACCTCAAGGGCCTGGTACATCTTCTCTTCTCCGGTCGCCCTGGTCGCCGGTGACATCTCATATATGGCCGGTGCGTATGGGGCAGTGTTCTCGACGACAACCCACAGCCACCTAGGCCGTACACCTAGGGCCTCTTCGGCGCCGATCAGGTACATCGCTGCGCTCAGGTCGTAGTCGTAGTTACGGACAGCCTTGGCGAACCCGAGCGGCGACGCATCACGGGAAGACTTGAGATCGATCATCAGCTTGCCGTCGTTGCTGACCCAGTCAGGCTTAGCCTTGCACGGGGCACCGGTGATCGGGTCCGTCCATTCGATGACCTCCTCTGCCTTGCCACCTGTCTCGAGCATATCCCGCAGGGACTTCACCTGATACAGGCTGTCTCGGATATCGTATGCCTTCCCCCAGTCTTCTGGCTTGAGCCCACCCAGCATGCCCTCCTCCTCCTCGAGCCAGGCAGCATACTTCTGCGTGCCTGGGTTCGCTGGGGCGTTGCCGTATCGCTCCAGGGTGATGTCGTCGCCCTCTAGCACCAGGCTATGGATCACAGATCCTAACACCCGAGCTGTGGTCGGGGTATCGCCGACGGCTTTGGCGTACTTGGCGTAGTAGTGGGCTGGGGTTTGATTCAGGATCATCTTGAGGCCACTGCTGGTGACCCGGTCGATGCCCGAGTGGTAGTTGTCAGTCATTTGCTGCGCTCCGCTTCTCTAGGTCTACATCGACAGGCTCGATGCGTCCTAGACGTTTTGATATGTCCTTGTGGATCCCATCGACAACCGAGGGGATATCGTCTCCTGTGATTAGGCGCACCCCGCTTGATCTCCGATCCTCGTTTACGAGGAAGGTCCATCCTGCTGGCATATCCGGCGTTGTTACGAGCAGAGCTCCGGCCACAGCAACACCATCGTTGCTGGCCATGCCTCGATACACGTTGCCGTGTAGGTGCTGGATCTTCATTCAGTCTCCTCTGTGTGTTCTTTGATCCACTGCGCTTCGTCCTCATCTTGAATGAGGTGCTTCGACGAGCGGAGGTAGTTGCGAACCGTCGTTCCTGACACACCAAGCTCCTTGGCGATGGTGCTGACAGCAGCCCGCCGGGTCCTAAGGCGACGGCGCTGCAGCAGTTCTGTGAATCTCTTGCGTATGTAGACAGCCCGATCACGGCGATCGATGGGAGCTCTAGCTGGGACGTAGATAGTGCATCCCCTGACATGCTCCATGATCTCCCTTGCCAGGTCTGCGGGCAGCACTTCGAATACGTTGTGGTGCTTCCGTCGATCCTCTGGCTGGAATGTCATAGCTCTAGCTGCTCCGCTTTATCCTCTTCGGCAGCAGCCATCTTCGGGACAGGCAGCAGCTTCGCTGCCGTGTTGATGTCGAATGCCATCCTCCGCACGATACCGATGGTGACCGTCAGGTCGTCACGCAGTGACTGAACCTCTTCGGCGATCCGTGCTACCTCCCCACCGAGTTCCTCGTTGGGCACCGCTCGTGCCCCATACATGGCACGCTGCGCCGTCTCGATCAGGTCAATGACCCGCTGGCCATCCGGATCATACAGCACGTTACCGATGCCATAGATCTCCCCTTGGAACTCCATCTCATAGTCGTGATGGCTAGCCATGCGGTTAGTCAGCCAGGATCGGATCTCCTGACGTGGGATGGTGAGCCGCCGGGGACCGGCAGCCGATCGAAACACTACGCTCTTCTTGCTCATGGTTACTCCTCTTGCTTGGCAATGCGCAGGCCATGTTCGGCCAGCATGTTGTTTACAGTTGAAAGCAGGGTGCCAGGCTTGGCGACCGTTACCTCTTCGCTTGCCACCCAGACGCCTGTCTCTGGGTCTCGGTGAAGGTTACGCATGCCGATCTCGAACAGCCCTCGCTCTGCGGCATCGATAATATCGAGGTAGTGATAGATCACCTCGCCGTTGGGTCCGATCAGCTTGTAGTCATGGCTCATCATGCTTCGTCTCCCTCATCATGAATCGGGCTCATCCCAATGAACCCGTGGTGTTCTGAGATATCCAGGGCTTCTTCGGCCCAGGCCAGTTGCTGCTCTGTGCCGAAGTGGCTGGCTGCCTCTACAAGGCAGCGGTATCGTTCGATGGTGTCACCATCATCGGCTGCCACAATAGACATACGGATCATCTCCTCGACAGCGTCGATGACCTCTTCGCCATCGGCGTACCCTACGTCATCCTCGTACCGGTCGTAGACCGAGTAGCTCCACAGGTTAGGACCTTCGTAGTCGAACCCGTACTCCTCAAGGAAGCCGTAGGCTTCGTCCTTCGTGATGTGCGCTTTCATTCCTCCTCCTCCTCCTCGATGTCATCATCGCATGCACAGCAGTGGTGCCCGTGGCCGTAGTCACGGAGGCAATCAGGGCAGTACCCGACGTGGGCGTCGGGGTTGTATTCTTCGTTGTACAACTCGGGCTCTGTGTTTCTGGTCATTGCTCCTCCTCCTGGGCCTGCGCCCAACGTTCGAATGCTTCATCCATACGCCGCCGCCGCTCGGTCTCTTCGTTGCGGATACGGACCGATTCAACCGCTGTGACAACCAGCACAGCAGCAGCTATCGCTGCGATCCCTCCGATCATGATGCGGTAACCCTGCCAGCCAAAGCCTCCCGAGCAGCAGACAGCATTTCTTCACGGTCATCCTCCGGGGCCTCGCCGTGCTCGATCATGCATTCAATCTCGTCTTCGATCTCGGGCATCAGGGCATTCAGCACGCCTTCGATGGCAGCTTCCAGCACATCAGCAGTGTCGATCTCGTCCATGATGGTGTCGATAATGGTCATGTTTTCCTCCAGTGGGATGTGGTTGTTTGGGTTGGGTTCTAGGTAACCCCCCCTTCACTACGTTCAGGGGGGGATACCGTAGGGTGTCAGCCGAAGGTAAAATCAGGCTTGAGTGCGATGGCCAGCGAGCTAAACATGGATGGAGCATCGCCTCCACGCACGGCGGTGATGCTGGATCCCTCTTGCTGACAGTCGTCACACCAAGTGCGGCCAGGCCCCTCCACTGTATCGCCATCGTTGGGGTTGACCCACACCAGCTCATAGACCTCAGTACCGCCGCACTCATCGCACTTGAAAATGGTGCTCATTTCTCCCCCTTCACTTCGGCCAGCTTCCGAGTAAGCATGGCCTCCCTGTAGCAGGCCTTGTGGTAGTTCTCGCCCCAGCAAACGGACGGCCCTGCCGCCATATAGTTATCCACGGCCCGCTTGACCTCCTCTAGTTCACGTTCAATGCGCTCGATATCCATCTATTCTCCAAGTGTAGGGCGCCGATCCCCCGTTACGGCTGGGGCGGATACGCTCCGCCGGGCGTTGTCTAGAAGGGCAGCATCCCTAGGTCATCGAAGGTATCCCATAGCCACTGCGCCCAGTCTTCACTGGTGACGTCGCGGCAAGCCCCATCGAACCAGTCTAGGAACCAGTATTCGATGCGTCCCGAAGGGAAAAACCGGATCTCATCACCTGGGCCTCCGGTAGACATGACGAAACGGCAGTATTCGACCGGCAGTTCCTCGTGATCGTCGTCGCTCGACGTCACCACGTCGAAGCATAGGCCGTATTCGTAGAATGGTCCGATGCCAGCATTCTCACAGCCCTCTTCGTAGGCATCGCTGCTGTTCATGTAGGTTTCAAAATCGCTAGCCCGGTTTTCAAGGGCCTCGTCGATACGATCAAAGCAGGTTTCATGAGCCATGATGGCCTCCGTTGGTTTGTGGGGTCTAGGTAACCCCCCCTTCACTACGTTCAGGGGGGGATACCGTAGGGTTAGGATTGCCAGTTGCCAGCGACATTCTCACGGTAACGGGCCATAACGCTTGGTGCGCCGTGGGCTTGAATCGCCACGTTGTGGCGGTTGCTGATGGCCCCGCTGCATTTCATGGGGCAAGTCGAGCAAGTGACGCGCTGGCCAGCTTCATAGCTGGCCGGGCACTTGGCGACCTTGTCGCCGTTAGCACGCAACTGCGACAGCGCATCCTTCGGGGCAATATCCTTTGGATAAACGGCGAAGTAGCGCCAGCCGTCCCGGCTCGCCCTAGTAGCGTCGGAGACGCTATCGGCAGACGCCATCAGCAGATTCTTGGCCCACTGTGAATGCTCGTTGCGCCACTGGTGAGTGTAGCCCATCCACGAGCTAGCGAGGGCGGTCAGCGCCTGTGCCATGGTCGAACCCATCACGGTAGGATCACCGTAGGACCCCAATCGGACCTGGCGTCCATTGCCGATGTTAGCAAGCACAGCGATTCGGCTTTTGTTCAGTTCCTCAGCGACATCAGCCAGGTCAGGGTAGCGGCCACGAAGGTAGGCATCATGAACGCCCCGGATAGCTACGCCGATGACGTAGCAGGATCCTACCTTTTGGCCGGGCTTTGCCCGGTGCGGGCAGTCACCGCAAACGCCGCGGTCACCGGATCCGCCGCGCCGGGCTTCGATCGGGTCCTTCCCGTAGGGAAGGTGCCAAGTCTGGATCATGTTCCCGGTCTTGGTGTTGCCCGACCCAAGAGACACAAGGTTCAAGACCTTGCTGCCATCGATCGGCGAGGTAGTGACGAAAGACACGCCGTTCCAACGACGCTTGATGTACTTGTAGACATCCATGGCTGCTCCTCTGTGGTTGTGGGTTCTAGGTACGCCCCCTTCACTACGTTCAGGGGGCTTACCGTAGGGTTTTAGCCGTTGCTCACCGGTCGGACTTCGAAAGCCCAGCCTGGGTTGAGATCCGCCAGTTCGGGCAGGCTTTCACGCAACCGCTTGGCTTCCCCTTCGGGGAAGAGCGTCGCATAAATCAGGTTGATAACTGTAGCTCCGCTAGACCAATCGACCGGTCGAAACCTGCTGGCGCCAGACTCTTTGGCGTACAAACGAAAGTACTTGGTTTTACTCATGATTCCTCCAAGAAGTGACGAAGCATGTCGTCGTATTCTGGCAACGTTTCAAAGACGTATTCACGGGGCGACTCACCAGACTCATAGGAGTCTGCAGACGGCCCATCAGCGAAATCCTCAACACCCATGCCGAAGGCATGGAGACAGATCCGGTCGCAGGCAGCGTACCATTGCTCAAAGGTTTGCGGTTTCATCGGCTTCCCTCCCTGGCCCCCTTGTGAGCCCTTCTTCACTACGTTCAGAAGGGCGAACAAGGGTCCCTGGCATCGCTGAGACCGACTTGAACTCCCTCCCTCCCCTCCGCCTAGCGCCGCATGCCCGCGCGATCACCTCCCTATAAGTGGTTGATTTTGCACAGACCGGCGGCTTTGACTGCCAAAATGGCAGGCGTGTGTTTTCAACGGGTTAGGGCTTTCTGCGGCTGCGATTTTTGATTGTCGCAGAAACCGGATGGGCGACGGCTTCTCTAAGCCATATCCCTTATCACTTAGGTACTAAGGGATATGGCCGCGCACGTATAAATGGCGGGGTAAGCTAGGGCGGCAATAAAGGCGCCTTTTGAGCGTTTGCGGGGTTCTATCTAGGTCTCCCTATGGGTTTCGAGCTTTGCGGCGTCGTTTGGCCCCGCTGCGCAAGCCTAGGGACAAAAACAAAGAAGGGGCACCGTGCGGCGCCCCTCCCTCGGTTGATTGTTTGGGTTTACGGTTAGTCGGATACCCACCCGATCACTTCAACTAGCTCGCTGCCGTCCAACTGGTGGACGATGCGCGCTAGGTGACGAACCCCAGCGACGGTAACCCCTTCCGGCAGCACGGCGCCGGGTTCCGCTAGGTCTCGAAGGATACGGGACGCCAGGCGCCTAAGCTCACCGATAGCTGGCGCTTGAAGATGGTCAACACGGTCCCAAATAACCCCGTAGGGATTGCCAGGGGTATCGGTGAAAGAGCCGCAAACGTTTTGGAATTTCAGCATTTTAGAACCAACCCTTTTCGAATTCGTCGGCGCCGATCGGGCGGGTGACGTGGATATTCACGGTCGACTCAATCGCCCATTGCAGCGCGGCCAAGCGTTCCGCTGGGTCAATCGGCAAGCTGCGCAGCCGGGCTTCTATCACGTAAAGCTCACCGCAGATCTCATTGTCGTGACCGAGCAAGCCGAAGTCTTGAGCGGCCCAGGCTTCTTCGACAAGGCGCCAAGCGTATGACTCCAGGGTGCTAGGGTTGTTGGTCTGAGCGATAGGGGAATTGTTGCGCATTGTTTTTCTCCTCGGGTTGTGGGTTTGCGCACTGCCGGCAACGGCGCCAGCCTACCCCTATTTAGGGGTTACCGGGGAGGGTGTCAACATGTCGCACAAACTTTGCACCAACGGGCGGCTAGGCGTCCGGGCGGTTGTTGTGGTGTTTCAATAGGTTAAGACTGAAACAGGGTGGCCAACAACACACCGGGAGGGGCGCAACCTAGGGGCACAGCCGACCCGCTGGCGCTAGGTGCTAGCTAGCCCATGTTGGCGTGGCTGCACTGGTGCCGTGGGGGTGGTCGTGATGGTGTGGTTGCGGTTTCATGTGACATCACCCCACAAACTCGAGACAGATTTTCGAAGTCTACCTATTCCCCCCCCCCAGGGAGCCGCTCAATGAGCAGCGAGCTTCGTCTCATTTGTTTGGTTTGTGTTGCGCGGGCTTTTTGATCGCCGCCTTCCGCAGTGGCGAAAGCCAACGACAGTACCTTACCATGGGCCGCAAGAAACTCAAGGATCTAAGATTTTCCTCAGGAATCAGAATGTTTAGCGGCTCACCTGCCACAATGGCAGTCCGAGTTGACCCTCGGTTTTGGGAGTTGTTGCTCTGGGGGTAGAGTTTGGGGTAGGGGAGGTGAGTCGGTAGGGAGTTTCTCATGGCTCGTCAGAAGATTCCGGAGAAGGTCTGGGAGATGGTCCGTCGGGATTGGGCTAACGGTGTTCCTGTGAAGACCTTGGCTGATGTCTACGGGATGTCTGAGCAGACGGTGTGGAACCGGAAGACCAAGGAGCAGTGGGATCTTCCTATCACGCAGGTGAAGGCCAGCATTCAGGAGGCTAAGGAAGCTGCTGAGGGTCGTGTGATCGCTGTGATCGAGGAGACCGAGCAGAGCATGCGGGGTGTGCTGGAGCGCCACAA